>Ga0209292_1004399_pt1 | contig 14904 bp, 16 predicted proteins | sample GOMGulsemesocosm_2_FD_184634 | JGI IMG/M metagenome (GOLD analysis project Ga0209292, IMG submission 184634) | Methane-oxidizing microbial communities from mesocosms in the Gulf of Mexico - GOM9C Gulf of Mexico (SPAdes) (version 2) | ecosystem: Environmental > Aquatic > Marine > Cold seeps... | reverse complement strand
TTAGGATAGTGTCGAAAAACACTCTGCGGAATTTATCTATGTGGCTAAAACCTACCATCGTAATTCTTTTTATCGCTATTCTCATCAGCCTGGCGGCCAGTGTTATTTTTCTGTTAAAGGATCAAGGCTCAACGCGTCGCACCCAAAAATTACTGGGACTGCGGGTGGTACTGGCGATCTTACTGATAGCCTGTGTTAGCTACGGCTTGTGGTCTGGCGATTTAACATTAAGCGCGCCCTGGCACTGATCTAAACAAATACCAAGGCGCCGCACGATCTCCCGATTACAAAATATAAACGAACAAAAACAGCCCTACCCACACCACATCCACAAAATGCCAATACCAGGATGCGGCCTCGAAGCCAAAATGCTCACCCGGCGTAAAGTGTCCTTTAAAGGCTCGTAGCAACATAATCGACAGCATAAAGGCACCGATCGTCACGTGCGCACCATGGAAGCCAGTCAGCATAAAGAAGGTTGAGCCATAGATACCGGAGTTAAGCGTCAAGCCCAGCTCGCTATAGGCCTCGGCATACTCTTCAATCTGGAAACCCAAAAACAACACCCCCAGCGCAACCGTCAAACCCAACCACATTTTCAGGCGTGGGCGGTTCTCGGCTTTCAGCGCTTTATGGGCAAAGTGCACGGTGACACTGGAGCTGAGCAATAAAATCGTATTCACCAACGGCAGATGCATCGGATCAATAATTTCTTTAGGCCCCGGGAATTGGCTGCCATCGGGAGTTGCCATGAGTGGCCAGGCTGCCTGAAACTCCGGCCACAACATGTGGCTAATACCCTTGTCACCTTCGCCACCCAACCAGGGCACGGCAAAGTTTCGAACATAGTACAGCGCGCCAAAAAAGGCCGCAAAAAACATCACTTCCGAGAAGATAAACCAGCCCATGCCCCACACGAAGGAGCGGTTCAGCTGGCCGCTGTACATGCCGTTGTGATTTTCCTGAATCACCGTGGCAAACCAGGTATACAGGGTCGCGGCGATGACTAGAAAGCCGGCAAACATCACCATGTGCGCTGACGAATCGGCAACACCGGCGGTCATGTCATTTAACATCGTGCCTGCCCCGATGACAGTCAACGCCAGGCCAATGGCCATAAAAATAGGTAGCCGACTTTTCTCGGGGACGTAATAGCTTTCGTAACCTTCAGTTGACATAGGTTTTCTCCATCTAGCTACTGCAATTTTTATAAAGAATTTGCCGCTACCTCGGGCAAATTAAACAGGGTATAGGACAAGGTTAATTTTGAAACACGTTCGGGAATTTCAGCATCAACAAAAAACCGTAGCGGCATCTCAATCGATTCACCCGCTTCAAGCACCTGCTGATTGAAACAGAAGCATTCTGTTTTATGTAAGTATTCTGCTGCGTAAAATGGCGCTACGCTGGGTACGGCTTGTGCCGTCATGCGTTGGCCTGTGGTGTTTTTTGCGGTAAAAAAGGTTTCATTGATTTCGCCAGGGCGGACTTTTAACACCACATCGGTGGGCACAAATTCCCAGGGCATATCGGCATTATTGCTAGTCGTGAATTGCACCGTCACCCAACGGGTTTCATCAACTTCGAGCGCTTCAGAAACTTCGTAACGCGCACCGGTTTTACCATTCAAACCGGTGACATCACAAATCACGTCATACAAAGGAACCAAGGCAAAACCAAAGCAGAACATGCCAAACACCACTCCAAGCAACTTGAATGGCTTGATAGGTTTATTAGTGTTTGGCTGCTGCTCTGCCATTGCTCGCTCCTACTCCGCGTTCCTGAGCCTATTTCACGTCAGGCGGTGTGGTGAAGGTGTGATACGGAGCTGGCGAAGGAATCGTCCACTCCAGCCCTTCCGGGTTATCCCACACTTCAGGCGTTGCTTTTTTGCCGTTGCGAATCGCTTTGATAACGATAAACAGGAACAACCACTGCGTGGCACCAAAGATAAAGGCACCCACCGAAGCAATCTGGTTAAAGTCAGCAAATTGCAGGGCATAGTCGGGGATACGACGCGGCATACCGGCCAGCCCGACAAAGTGCATCGGGAAGAAGGTCAGGTTCATGCCAACGAACGACAGCCAAAAATGCAGCTTGCCTAGTTTTTCGTCGTACATGTTGCCGCACCATTTCGGCAGCCAATAATAAACGGCAGCAAAAATCCCGAAGATAGCGCCCGGCACCAACACGTAATGGAAATGCGCCACCACAAAGTAGGTATCGTGATACTGGAAATCCACTGGAGCAATCGCCAGCATCAGCCCCGAGAAGCCGCCAATGGTAAACAACACCACAAATGAAACCGCAAACAGCATCGGTGTTTCAAAGGTCATTGCGCCTTTGAACATAGTGGCAACCCAGTTGAATACCTTCACCCCGGTCGGTACCGCAATCAGCATGGTGGCGTACATAAAGAACAGCTCACCAGCCAGCGGTAAGCCCACCGTAAACATGTGGTGCGCCCAGACAATAAACGACAGGAAAGCAATCGACGAAGTTGCGTACACCATAGAGGTGTAACCAAACAGCCTCTTACGACTAAAAGTTGGAATGATCTGCGAGACAATACCAAAGGCTGGCAGAATCATAATGTACACTTCCGGATGCCCGAAGAACCAGAAAACGTGCTGGAACAGCACCGGATCACCACCGCCGGCAGCGCTGAAGAAGCTGGTGCCAAAGTGGATGTCCATCAACATCATGGTGACCACACCCGCCAACACAGGCATGACCGCAATCAGCAAGTACGCCGTAATCAGCCAAGTCCATACGAACAATGGCATTTTCATCAGCGTCATCTGCGGGGTACGCAGGTTAAGAATGGTGGCAATAATGTTAATCGCCCCCATAATCGACGAGGCACCCATGATGTGCACACCAAAGATAAAATACGTCACCGTTGACGGCGCATAGGTGGTCGACAATGGCGCGTAGAACGTCCAGCCAAAGTTCGGCGCACCGCCATCCATAAATAACGTGGACAGCAACAACGCAAAGGCAAAGGGTAAAATCCAGAAACTCAGGTTATTCATGCGTGGCAGCGCCATATCCGGCGCCCCGATCATCATCGGGATCAGCCAGTTAGCCAGACCCACAAAGGCCGGCATCACCGCGCCAAATACCATGATCAAACCATGCATGGTGGTCATCTGGTTGAAGAACTCGGGCTGCACAATTTGCAATCCAGGTTCAAACAGCTCGGCGCGAATAACCATTGCCATGGAGCCGCCCACCAGGAACATAATAAAACTGAACCATAGGTATAACGTGCCAATATCTTTGTGATTGGTGGTGTAAACCCACCGCATCAAACCCTTAGCAGGGCCGTGATGATCGTGACCGTGTGATTCCAAGACTGCGCTCATCTGTCATGCCCTCCTATTCAGCCGCTTGCATATTTGCAATGTCGATGGGTTGGATAAAGTCGCCCTTGCTGTTGCCCCAGGCGTTACGTTCGTAGGTGATAACCGCTGCCAGTTCTACCGGACTTAACTGTGGCCCGAAAGCAGCCATGTAGGTGCCGGGTTTGCCGTCCAGCACGATTTTGATGTGATCTTCAATCGGCCCGGTGGCAATCGCACTACCTTTAAGCGCGGGAAATGCTGGAGGAATACCAGAACCATCGGCATTGTGACAAGCTGCACAATTGGTGGCATAAACCTTCTCGCCACGCTCCATCAAGCCCTCAAGTGTCCAAACCTTATCGCGCAGTTCACGCTCTTTGGCCGCAGCCTCTTTGCGGTCGACTAGCCAAACATCGTAATCGGCCTGTGTTTTGGCCTCCACCACGATGGGCATAAAGCCATGATCCTTACCGCATAACTCCGCACACTGGCCGCGATAAATACCGGGAGTCGGGATAATGGTCCACGCTTCATTCACAAAACCGGGAATTGCATCTTTTTTGACGGCAATTTCCGGCACCCACCAGGAGTGGATCACGTCGTTAGCCGTCACCAGAAAACGAATCTTTTTATTAATCGGCACCACTAATGGCTCATCTACTTCGAGTAGATAATTTTCATTTTTAGTGGCGAGGTTATTAATTTCATCGGCAGGCGTGCTGAGATTACTGAAGAATCCAACACCCTCTTCGAGATAATCGTAATGCCATTTCCATTGATAGCCGGTGATCTTGATATCAACTTCTGATTCGGCAGTGTCGTAGGCATCAATGAGTGCGCTGGTAGCAGGAATAGCCATGCCGATCAAAATGGCAAAGGGTACAGCGGTCCAGATAATTTCGACCAATGTACTCTCATGGAAAGTGGCTGGTTTTACGCCGAGTGATTTGCGGTGCGCAAAGATGGACCAGAACATAATGCCGAAGACGACGGCACCAATAGCTACGCATATCCAGAAAATAATCATATGCAGATCGTAGACCTGCTGACTGACTTCAGTGACACCGGGCGTCATATTGACCTCCCAATCAGCCTTTACGCTGGCACTAAAGAGTAGAAAAGACCCTATGCTGAGCCTCATCCAGGGTATCGCTTTAGACAACATCCCCCACGCCTCCTGCTTGTTGTTTGGTATTAGTTTTAGCTCTTTCGTTCTACAACTTCCAACAACAGCTTCCCTGGTACAGCGAGGGAACCCCGCGCCATTATATACACGCTTCCGGAAATGGCGCAATGTGCGAAATCAAGCCGCCCACAAAATTATTCAATATGGCTCGAGTTCATATAACATCGTTTCTCTGCTGCTAATTGGTATAAGCTGTGAGCCAATTCCCGTTATTTAAAACTCTCTTTTCATGACCAAAGTGCTGCATAAACGCATCTGGCTAATCGCTGGCCCCATGATCCTTTCCAACCTGACCGTGCCCGTGCTGGGGCTGGTGGATACCGCGATTCTTGGGCATCTCAGCTATGCCCATTATCTCGGTGCGGTGGCATTAGGCGCGGTGATTTTTGATATACTGTTCTGGGCCTTTGGCTTTTTACGCATGGGCACCACCGGCCTGACAGCGCAGGCTTATGGAGCCAAAGACTTAGAAAAAACTCGCCTGCTGTTGTGGCAAGGCATGACGCTGGCGATCGGCATTGGTCTGATCATCATACTGCTGCAAAAACCGTTATTTGCGCTCGCTTTTGCCTACATGGCTCCCGGCTCAGAGGTAGAAAACTGGGCGCGAATTTATTGTGACATTCGCATTTGGGCGGCCCCCGCCTCGCTGGCCCATTATGTGATTTATGGCTGGTTATTAAGCATCGGTAAAACCCGTTCGGTGCTGCTTCTGACCGTCACCGCCAACCTGATCAATATTGCGCTGGATTACCTGTTGGTGATGCAATTCGACATGCTCACTGCCGGTGTCGCCTGGGGTTCTTTGATTGCAGAATACAGCCTCTTGATCATGGGCTTGTGGATGGTAAAACAGCACACCCGTCACATGAACAATCAACCACTGCTGGAGAAGCTGCTAAACCTATCCCACTATCGTCAACTGTTCACCGTGAACCGTTATATCTTTGTCCGCACCCTGTGCCTGCTATTCACCATCTCCTTTTTCTACGCCCGTAGCGCCCAGCAGGACGACATCACCCTCAGCGCAAATGCCATTCTGATGACGCTGCTGATGGTGTTTTCCTACGCGCAGGATGGTTTTGCCAACGCCGCCGAAGTGCTGTCCGGCCAAGCCATCGGCGCCCGTGATTTAAACACCTTCAAGCAAACCAATCGCGGCTGCGCACTTTGGTGCCTGTACACCTCGATATTCTTCACCCTGCTGCTGATCTTTTTCGATGAAACAATTATCGGCTTGCTGACTAACATCGACAGCGTTGTGCAAATCACACTGAAATACTGGATTTGGTTAATCCTGCTACCCTTTGCCGCCGCCTGGAGTTTTCTGCTGGACGGCATTTTTGTCGGAGCCACCAAAGCCCGCGCCATGCAAAACACCATGCTGTTTTCGTCCTTTTGTATCTTTTTGCCCGCCTGGTATCTGCTCACCCCCTGGGGTAATCACGGCCTGTGGATCGCCTTTTTGTGCTTCCACGCCGCGCGCAGCATTTCCATGACCCTAGTCTATTTTTACTACAGCAAACAACGGCTATGGATTTAAGCTCTAGATTAATACGACCACGGATTTATACTGCCGATTAAAGGTCTGAGATTTTATCGTCTTCCGATACAGGATGTTCAACATGCTCAAAGCATTACACTTCACCCGCCAGCTCGTTTTATTTTTCACCCTTGTACTCTGCGCCAGCTGGGTTCAAGCACAGGAAAACCGTGCTCCCGAAAACAAAGGCTTTCTCTGGAAAATCAGCGACCACGATAGCAGTGTTTACCTGCTTGGCTCCGTACACTTCGCCAACGCTGACTATTACCCCATGAGCCGAGCCATCAAAGCCGCCTTTGCCGAAGCCGACACGCTGGCGGTAGAAATCGACATCACCTCACTCGACCCACTCAAAACACAGCTGCTGATGCAGGAGATGGGCAACTACTCGGATGGCCGCACACTCAAGGATGAACTAAGCCCCGAAACCCTGCAAAAGCTGGAAACCTACTTGGGCCAAAAAGGTTTTCCCGCACATCTGTTCATGGGCCAAAAACCCGGCATGTTAATCATGTCGCTCACCAGCATGGAGCTGATGAATCTCGGCATGCTGCCGCAGTTTGGCATCGACCTGCACTTTATCAGCCGCGCCAAGGGCAACAAACACATCGTCGAGCTGGAAACGCTCGAGCAACAGATGGAGCTACTGATGAATATCGATGACGGCGACGCAGCTTTGAGCCAGTCACTGGACGAGTTCCCCTCCTTCCCCGTACTGTCCAAACAACTGTTCCGCGCTTGGCAAACTGGCGATACCCGTATCATGCAAAGCCTGCTGATCGACGAGCCGCTTCAAAAATATCCCGAATCCAAGGACTATTTCGACAAACTGTTCACCGACCGTAACCTGACCATGACCGATAAGGTCAAAGGTTATCTGGACAACAACAAAACCTATTTTGTGATTGTGGGTGCGGGGCACTTGATTGGTGAAGGTGGGGTTGTGAGTTTGCTAGGAGATAAAGGGTTTGGGGTCGAGCGGCAATAGTGTCTTTCAAATCAACGGTGAAAAGGATTTCATTTTTTATCCTGGCTCTCTTTCTGCAAAGCTGAGCCGAGCCATTTAAACAGGCATCTATAATTGCCGAATTAAAAAATCGGAATATCCCTTTCGGAATCAATGAACAAGACCTTGTTGTTTATTTACTGAGGAACCAAGCAGAAGTACACGGAATACAAAGAGACGTGTTATTTGGAAAAACGACAAACCAGGACTGATCTAACTATCTAATCCAGCTAATGGGAATTCTTTATCCCTATCAATCTGCTCCGCCAATGACTCACCTTCACCCTGCTGCCCCCACTGGTCGTAATAAACCAGATCATTGAGCGGCAGGCGCTCAGACCAGCCAGCTTTTTCCAGATCGGGCTGATCGTTAAACTCGCTAACATAACCCACGCACAGATAGGCGATAGGGATAATATCCTCGGGGATACCGAGCGTTTCGCGTAGTTGTTCCTGTTTAACGATGCTCACCCAGCCAACACCGATATTTTCCGCGCGAGCGGCGAGCCAGAAGTTCTGCACGGCACAGACGGTGCTATAGAGATCCATATCACTCTGGTGGGTACGGCCCAGCACTGTTTGCCCGGTGCGGTTACGGTCACAGGTAATACAAATATTCACCGGCGATTCGAGAATACCCTGCAATTTCAGGGAGGAATACAACTCACGGCGCTCACCTTCAAACATAGCTTTGGCTTCATCATTAGCCTCGGTGAAAGCGGCATGCATGCGCTGCTTTACGTCGTCGGATTTGATCACCAGAAAATTCCACGGCTGCATATAACCCACTGAGGGTGCATGATGCGCGGCATAGAGCAGGCGGCTCAACACTTCATCGGGAACAGCATCGGGTAAAAACTGGCTACGCACATCGCGACGACTGAAGATGACTTGATACAGATTTTCCAACTGCTGGCTTAACTTACTCAACGCGACGACTTCCCTGCTCAACAGACTGGCTCAGCGCCTTTGCCAAACGCTCCAACTGTTCGGCATCTTTAGTCAGGCCGAAGCGCAGCAGCCCATCACATTCGCAACGCACAAAACGGCGCGTCAAAATGCCCTGCTTACCACACTGGTTATACCAGCGTTCAATTGCCTGCAGCGACATGGCGACACTGCAATAAAGCGGGCCTCGCAAGACACTAAATTTGCCCCCCCAATTGATTGAGCTCAGCAAAGCCATTTGTTCATCCATAGCGTCGCTAATCCGTTGGCGCTGTTCGGCATGCCAGACCGTATCCATCATCGCTCGGCGACCCAAATACTGAGCCGGGCCATTTACCGCCCAGGGGCCAAGGCGTTCAGATAATAATTCCAGTACCTGCGATTCGGCCAGTACAAAGCCTAACCGCAAACCGGCAAGGCCAAAAAATTTACCCAGCGAACGCAGCACAATCAATCCGGGGCGCGGGCACTCTGTCGCCAGACTCATGTCCTGCGCGCTGTCCATAAAGGCTTCATCAACGATCAGACAACCGCCTCGACGGGCCAATAGCTCACACCAATGCAGCAATCGATCACGCCCCAGCAGTGTGGTGGTCGGGTTATTAGGATTGATGGCCAGCACCACATCCAACTCACCTTCTTCAATTTTTCTTTCCAGCAACGCCAGCGAGCCATCGTTGTAATCCACCAGACTATGGCCAGCCTTGTGCCAGGCTTTGCGATGCTCGAAATAACCCAGCTGCGGCAATGCAACATGAGTGTTTTCAGGGAAAAGGTACGGCAGGGTTTGAATGGCGAATTGGGAGCCAGGAATGGCCAGTACAGCTTCAGGCTTACAACCGTAATACTCAGCAGCAGCTTGCGGCAACGGGCATTTCACGGCTGGCAAACGCTGCCAGACTTCGGTGGGAATATCAGCGATCGGCCAGCTCCAGGGCGCAATGCCGGTGGACAAATCCAGCCACTGCTCGCGGGCAATGCCAAACAGCTGTGCTGCCTGATCAAGGTCACCGCCGTGGGTGATATTTACCGATTCCTTGCTCACAGAATAAATAGTCCAAGCAATGTAGCCAAAGAGGTGACCACTACCCAAAAATAAACACCGCGTTTTACCAACGTTAATGAACGTTCGATGTCACCCGGCACAGGCGCATAGCCCTGCCCCAGCACGGGGCGAAACACTCTTTTACCATGATAAACAGCATCACCACCCAGCGCCACATTTAACGCGCCAGCGCCGCAGGCCATGACGGGGCCAGCATTGGGACTTTCACACTGTGGCGCTTGTTTGCGCCAAGCCAGCAAACCGCGCTGCCAGCCACTTTTTCCAGATACAAAGGCGTAGGTTAAGGCGCATAAACGTGCAGGCAGCCAATTCACCAGATCATCCAAACGTGCCGCCGCCCAACCAAAGGCAACAAAGCGTTCATTCTTGTAGCCCCACATGGCATCCAAGGTGTTAATGACGCGATAGGCGATGGCACCGACAGGCCCAGCCACTACAAACCAAAAGATAGGCGCAAACACCGCATCACTACCGTTTTCCAGCACCGATTCCAGGGTTGCTTTGGTAACAGCCACCTCATCCAGTTCAGAGGTTTGTCGGCTAACGATATAGCCCACCCGTTCACGCGCCAAGGTTAGATTTTTCTGTAGTAATGCTTGGTGCACCGCCAGCGCATGCTCGGCTAGGCTGCTCCAGCCCACCACCAAATACAGCACCGCTGCGCTAAACAGCAGATAGAAAAAGCCTGAACCGCTAAACCAACAGGCCAACAGCCAGGACACCCAAACCACCGGCAGCAAGACCAGCAGCAGCGCAATAATGCCAAACACCTTAGCAACCGTGAAATATTGTCTCGGCTTATTCAGCCGCGCCTCAACCCAATTAATACAATTACCCAGCCCCACCAGCGGGTGATAACGAGTCGACTCGCCAAACAATCGATCCAGAACGAGTCCCAGCAGCAGAGCTAACAACAAACTAAACGAGACTAAAATCAAAGCAGCACCACCAACACAATCAAACTCAGCGCTTCAATCAACTCAACCGTCGCACCCAACGTATCGCCCGTGCAACCCTTGAGACGGGACATCATCATGATGCGCAGAGCTAACAATGCCGCAGCAGTTGCCAGCAAAATCGGCACCGCATTGGAGAAATTCAACAGCAGGAAAACCGCCACCATAATAGCCATCACGATTTTTGCTTCCTGCCGCGGAAAATGACGACTGAGAATTTCACCCAAACCCTGTGGCCGCACATAGGGGGTGGTCAGCATCAAAGCCAGCACCGCAAGTCGCGCTATAAAGGGTGCCAGCAACAAGAGCCACAACGAGGCATCAGCCAACAGTGCCACCAAACAGGCAAACTTAATCAGCAGCAGTAAGACCACAACCGTCACCGCAATCGGGCCGGATGTGGGGTCTTTCATCAGCTCCAAGGTTCGCGAACGCGAACCTAAGCCGCCCATCCAGGCATCAGCGCAATCGGCCAGACCATCAAGGTGCAACGCTCCCGTCAGCACCACCCAAACCGTCAGCACCAATGCCGCCAACAGCAACAGTTGCGGTGAATAGATCGACAGCACAGATTGCGCAAACCAGGCAAAAACCGCCAGCACAAAACCCAGCAGCAAACCCACCAGCGGGTAATAAAGCAGCGACAGGCCGGTGGTGCTTTTATCCTGTTGGGCCCCGTTTGCGGTAATAGACCCCACCGGAAAAACCGTTAGAAATTGCAGCGCCATGCGCACTGCACTGACATGCTGTCCAACAGAAAAGTTTTCTTTGTGGAGGTTGTTCATGGTTCGGTTTCTCGCGCCGTTTTATTCAAAAACACCAGTTTGGGAAAAGGTTCTTCGTCAGTTTCGTAGACCTGCACTCGACTGAGGCTGGCGTAATGAATTTCCAGTCTCGTCACAGCAGCCAGTGGCATCTGCAACAACTCAGCCAGCAGAATACGAATCGTACCGCCATGCTGCACCAACAATAAGTGTTCACCACGATGCTCATTCAAGACCTGCTGCCAGGCACTCAATAAGCGCCCCTGCACCATCTGCATGGATTCACCGCCCGGTGGCGCGACAGTAGCGGGATCTTTGTAGAAGCTGGTGACCGCTTCGGCGTCTACACGATGCACCTCTTCGATGGTTCGCCCTTCCCATTCGCCAAAATCCATCTCGCGAAAGCCGTCATGACTGTGCAGCGGAATACCTAGTTCCTGCGCCTTGGCTTCGGAAAAGAGACGGCAACGCTGCAAAGGCGAACTGATAATACGATTCCAGGGCCTTTCAGCATGGGCCACATCACTATGCAGCGACGACTCCATCTGCTGCCAGCCGCGTTCGGTGAGTAGCACATCAGTAATGCCACGATAAATTTCGCCACCCTGACACTCGCCATGGCGCAGCAGATCGATCGTAGTAACGGTGAAGCCTTTTCTTAATGACATGTTATTCCGTACTGACTCCGGCGCTTTCGAAGGTCGCCATCTTATTGTGTAACTCACAGGCCAGTTTTAACAGTGGTAAAGCAACCGCCGCACCACTGCCTTCACCAAGTCGCATGTCCATATTTAACAACGGCTCGGCTTCTAATACTTCCAGCACGCGGGCATGTCCGCGCTCTGCAGACTGATGAGAAAACAGCAGCCAATCCTGACAGGACTGGTTGATTTGCATCGCCGCCAAGGCTGCCACCGAGCAAATAAAACCATCAACCAAACTGGGAATACCCAACTGCGCACAACGCAGGTAAGCACCCGTCAACGCGGCAATTTCAAAACCGCCCAGGCATTGCAAACTTGTCAGCGGCTGGCCTAAAGCGGCCTTATGGAAATCCAACGCGCGTGCCACCACGTCCATTTTTCGTTGCAAGCCAGCGGCATCAACACCGGTGCCCAGACCTACCAACTTTTCGGGCGACTCACTCATCAAGGCACAGGCCAGCGCCGCTGCCGTGGTGGTATTACCAATGCCCATTTCACCGCCAATAAACAACTGGCATTGCTGCTCACGTAATTGTTCAGCAATGTCAGAACCGGCTTTTAACGCCTGTGCTAATTGCTCGCCACTCATGGCGGGCTGATCACAGAAGTTTTTGGTGCCTGCGCCTAATGGCTTTTGGATAATTTTGTCATGGACTGGCGCTGGAAAAGCCGTGCCCATATTCACCACTGCAAAATCTGCTTGCTGGGCCTCCGCCAATACGCTGATCGCCGCACCACCATTGGCAAAATTACGAATCATTTCCACAGTCACTTCCTGTGGAAATGCCGACACGCCTTCGGCAACCACGCCATGGTCTGCAGCAAATACCCGAATGGAAACTCGATCAAGCGTCGGCCGTGAAGTGTCCTGCAAAGCACACAGCAAAACGGCCAGCTCTTCCATACGCCCTAGCGAGCCCGGCGGCTTGGTGAGTTGGCTTTGATGCTCAAGCGCTTCATTTAAGCGCTCAATTGACAGTTCTTTAATAGGCTGATTTACCCAGTCGGTCATATTCTGTTACCCGTTAGCTTTTCAATACATGTGGCAAACCGGCCACACTCAACGTCACTCGATCACAAATTTCAGCCAGCGCCTGATGCAGCAAACCCGCTTCATCAACAAACTGGCGGGTCACTTCGCCCATGGGAATCACCCCCATGCTAATTTCATTACTGACAAAAATAAGCTGTCCGGGCAGTTCCGGCAGCGCTTCCAACAAAGCGGCACGTTGACGTGGCCATTCATTTTCATCGCCACAAAACAGGCAGTTACTCAGCCACAGGGTCAGGCAATCCACCAGAATACAGGTGTCTTCTCGTGCAGCTTCTTTTAACGTCTGTGCTAATTGAATCGGCTCTTCAATGAGTTGCCATTGATCGCCTCGACGCTGCCGATGCAGCTCAATGCGCTGCGCCATTTCGGCATCACCAGCCTGCGCAGTGGCGATATATACTCGGCGTAAACCGCTGGCTTCAGCGGCTTGCTCAGCCAGTTTGCTTTTACCGGAGCGGGCACCGCCTAAGATCAATTCTTTCAGCTCTCTCAACTACGCACCCTCGCAAACATCGGCGTTAAGGTTTAATGCCTCGTAAACGCTGTTCAAATCCAAATACTCTTCAATGGCATCGGCCAAACGGTTTATATCCGCTTCCTGCCGAGCTCGGTAATCAATGCGTTGAACCTGCTCTAAACCTGCCCATTTTAACAGCGCCTCGCAGGCTTCAGAATGATCAAACAGACCATGCAAATAGGTGCCCAGAATCTGACCATCAGTCGAAACCGCACCATCGTTGCGTTTTGCCAGTTTCACTGCCGGATGATCCAGGGCTGGACCCTGGGTCACGCCAGCATGAATTTCATACCCTTCGACCTTTGCTTCAGCGAAGGCTAAATGTCCTTTTTCCCGACGCAGCTGTTTATCAGGCGCTAACGCCGTATCCATATCCAGCAGACCCAGACCCTCAGAACTACCGGCGGGCCCTTCGATGCCATCTGGATCCGCTACGCTATTACCCAGCATCTGAAAACCACCACAAATGCCAATCACTTTACCACCGTAGCGCAGGTGTTTTTCAATCGCCTTATCCCAACCCTGCTCCCGTAGCCAGCGCAAGTCACTGCGGGTACTTTTACTGCCCGGCAGGATAATCAAATCAGCACCGGGTATCTCTTCACCGGCACGCACAAACTGACAATCCACCTGCGGATGTAAACGCAGCGCATCAAAGTCGGTGTGGTTACTGATGCGTGAAACCACCGGCACCACAACTTTCAGGGTTTTACTGTTGGCATCCAACTCCTGCTGTCCCGCCACCGCATCTTCGGCTTCCAGATGAAAACCTTTCAGGAAGGGTAATACACCCAGTACCGGTTTGCCGGTGCGTTGCTCCAGCCAATCCAGGCCCGGCTGCAAAATACTGACGTCGCCACGGAAACGGTTAATCACAAACCCTATTACCCTCGCCTGCTCACTCGGCGACAGCAATTCGAGCGTGCCGACCAAATGCGCAAATACACCGCCCCGATCAATATCGGCCACCAGAATCACCGGGCAGTCGACCTTTTCGGCAAACCCCATATTGGCGATGTCGTTTTCACGCAGATTTATTTCCGCCGGGCTGCCTGCACCCTCCACCATCACCACCTGATACTGGTTCTGCAACCGACTGTGAGAATCGAGCACCGCTTTCATCGCCGTGGCTTTATAACCGTGGTAACTGACCGCATCCATTTCTGTTACAGCGTGCCCCTGAATAATCACCTGCGCACCGGTGTCACTGTTGGGCTTGAGCAATACCGGGTTCATATCGGTATGCGGCTCCAAACCACAGGCCTGCGCCTGCACCGCTTGAGCGCGACCAATTTCACCACCATCGACAGTCACGGCACTGTTGAGCGCCATATTCTGCGGTTTAAAAGGCGCCACCTTAATGCCTTTTCGTGACAGTACGCGACACAATCCCGCCACCAATACGCTTTTTCCTGCATCAGAGGTGGTGCCCTGCACCATCAAGGTGTTGTAGGTTTTATCGGTCATCACATTTAAATACTCGTTTCCTGCTGCTCATCTATTTCAAGAAGCAGGTTTTGTAATTGTTCAGCATATTCACCCGGCTCCTGCCACAGCCCGCGCTGTGTTGCTTCCAGCAAACGCTCGGCCATTTCTTCCAGCGCATTGGGGTTATTATCCTGTAAAAACTGCTGGTTAACTTGATCAAACACCAGCGCATCGGCCACTTTTTCATACTGATAATCGTCAATCAAATTAGTGGTGGCATCGTAGGCGAATAGATAGTCGACACTGGCGGTCATTTCAAAGGCGCCCTTGTAGCCATGCTCCTGCATGGCATTAATCCACTTTGGATTTAGCAGTCGCGAACGCA
>Ga0209292_1004398_pt1 | contig 14904 bp, 2 predicted proteins | sample GOMGulsemesocosm_2_FD_184634 | JGI IMG/M metagenome (GOLD analysis project Ga0209292, IMG submission 184634) | Methane-oxidizing microbial communities from mesocosms in the Gulf of Mexico - GOM9C Gulf of Mexico (SPAdes) (version 2) | ecosystem: Environmental > Aquatic > Marine > Cold seeps... | reverse complement strand
TGTGACCCTGTAACAGATTCTGTGTAACTACCTAATTTATATATAATCTGAGATACGGTCTTCAAACTGAATGATTTACTATTTTAGTTGCAGTTTAAAATTCATAAATAGTCTGCTTCGCCACCATTGCCGCCAGTCAGTTTTGAATTACTAACGGCTGAACAGGTATGAGCTACTAAAACTAATTTTAAGGCACTAACGCCCACTAAGCACCTTATAACCTGTTAACTAAAAATTTAAAATATCAAACAATAGGTAGATAATTAAAACTACCTACCTTTGATTTAAGGCTTATCGTCGATACTCTTTACCTCTTAATGAAGCTAGCCCGAGTAAAATGAACAACCAAGCCATGGAACCACCACTGCCACCACCATCACTACTTTCTTTAGGCGGCGTAACTGGAGCAATAACATTCTTAATAATAATGGATGTAGTTGCAGAGGTTGAAGCTGTACCATCAAAAACGGTCACCTTAAGCTCTAAGGTTTGGTTAGTATCAACTTCTGGTGTATTAAAGCTAATATTCGACGACGAACTACCAGAGAGATCTATTTTCAAATCAGTGACTTGCTCCCACGAGTAAGTCAACGTGTCATTATCTTTATCAATACCTTGAGCGCTTAGGGAAACTGACGCGCCTTCATTAAATGATGAAGCATGACTCTCAATTAAAACTGTAGGCAATGCATTCACTTGCAGAACGAGTACTTCAACCGTAGCTGTCACACTATCTCTACCATCGTATACCACTAACTCAAACGTTAATAACTCGTCATGACTCACCGAAGGTGTTGAGAATGAAAGCTGCGTAGTATCTGTACCTGAAAGCGATACATCACTGCCGGTCAACTGTGACCACAGGAAGGTTAGCTTATCATTTTCTGCATCTGTTGTGGCTGATGCGTCTAACGTAACATCATCGATTTCATTAACTTCTATAGCATTAACGAGGTTGATAACCGGTGACTGGTTTGGTGTTTTAGTAGCCAATACACCTGGGTCTTTTATCATACCGTTAGCTAAACCATCGGCATCATTCTCACCACCATCTTTGATAAGCAGTTCAATACAGTCATCACCAACATTCAATCCTTGTTTATATTCTTTTGATAAAGGCGCAGGGCAATTACCGTCACTATCGGTTAGTGCCGATAATATCGCATTGTCATCATCTTCAACAAAGTTATACCATCCTCGAGCGGCATTATATTTTCTATAGGTTGAACCAGCAGAAATCACATCACCATCCGCCAAAGGAATAACAACCGGCACAGTGACGCCAACTTCAGACAAGCCTGAGAGATTGAAATTTATAATAGTTGATACGGTTTCAAAGTGAGCATCAAGTGAATTATCAACCTCAGAGCCATTCTCACCACCATTTTCAGTAATATCATTGATATCAACAGCAGCATCTTGAGCGCTTACGCCATTTGCAGAGCTAACAACATCACCTAAACTTAAGGTTAAACCATTAATAGTCTGCATAGGCGCACTATTGTTACCAATAGGTAAGTGACTTGGGTTATTGTCGTTATCTAAATAATCGGCAATACCATCTTGGTCACTATCGGCAAAACTTTCTTTTGAATCAGGAATACCATCGCTATCGGTATCATCTGTATCACTTAACGTCGGTAAAGCAGTATCGACCACAATATCTGTTGCGATAGATATCTCGTATAACTCACTGGTATTATTTTCCTTAACTTGCACAGATAATCCATACGTATTTGATTCGAGTGATTCAGGTGAAAACTCAAAGGTTGTTGATAAACTGTCTGTACCAATATCTACAAGTGCATCATTGTTCGCACTCCAGGTGATATCATGGGTATCAAGCGCATTCATATCGATAATCGTTGCGGTAACGGTAACCACACCACCTTTAGAATCAACAACTTTTATCAGTTTGTTATTTTGCTTAAGCGCTACTTGCAAGGTAGGTGAATTATTTTCAGCAACAACCAACAGCTCAATATCACGAACGTTACCCAACACAGCATTGACCGTTGAAGTAAGGGCAACCTTAACCACTTCACCATCGACAGCACCACTTGGGATAACAATCGGTAATAACCCTTTATCATCGGCTTCAATAATCAACTGGTGATTATAAGTTTGTAAATCGACACCAGTAATAGTGTAATCGATAACAACCGGATAAACAGCTGCATCGCCGCTTAAATACACGGGAATTGCTATGGTGGCACCAGGTTCAACCTTAGTATTTTGTGTTAACTCTACACGCGGATTGATATGAATGTTAACGTCGTCTTTAACCACATTACCTGACGCATCTTCAGCAGAAACAACAACCAGATGTTCACCCGATGAAAGCACAGTATCGCCCACAATTTGAACGGCAATATCACCATCAACAATATCATGTGCTACAAGGGAAATATCATTCGTGATATTAGTCACTAAACCACGGGCATTAATCGTTTGGATTTGTGCTTCAGCAAATTCCGGTGCAGTGGTATCAATAATATGCACTTGCTGAGTCGAAGTCGCGGTATTGCCAGCAAAATCAGTCGCTGTCCAAGTAACCTCATGCGAGCCTAACGTTAGTGCTTCGCTATAATTTGAAACAAGAGTTGGGGTATTTAAGTTATTATCAGTTACTTCTGGCTCAACTAATTCGATAGCCGTAGTAACACCCGTAGCTTCAAACGTTACCTCGATAATTTCACCAAACACAGGAGCTTGTGAATCACCAATGGTGTTATCTAAAGGTGCTTCGTCTTCGCTATCAACAATACCATCACCGTCATCGTCGGTATCGGTATTATTACCGATGCCATTACCATTGGTGTCGACAGATTCTGCGGCATCTAAAGGGAAGGCATCTTCGATATCAAGCACACCATCATTATCATCATCGGTATCGGTGACATCAGAAATGAAATCACCATCAGTGTCTGTTGGCCGACTTTCGTTATTAAGTGGAGCGCTTCCTGCAGCAATTTCATCGGTATCTAAATAATTATCACCGTCATCATCAGAATCAATACTGTTACCTTCGCCATCAAGATCGGTATCTACATCAAAGTTGATCTGCGCAACGACATAACCTACTACAGCAATATCATTACAAAATAATTTCCCACTGCCATTGCGACAACCTAAATTCTCACTACCATTCCAACCTAGAGTTGTAAAACCTTGCTCCGGTATGGCAGTGATAGAAAATTCGCTATCTTCTATAAGCTGAACTACACATTCATCATTACAGCTTATATCGCTATCGATAACAGTAATAGATCCACTACCAACACCAGCCGCTTTAAGGGTTAAATGCATTGAAGGTGTTATAGGATATAAATCAATACTATCAATAATGCTATCATTATCGTCATCCTTATCAAATTCATCTGCAACACCATCGTTATCAGTATCTACAACAAAATTAATTTGAACTTGGTGATTACCAACACCAGCAATATCATTGCAATAACTTGCAGAGCTCCCGCGTCGGCACCCGATATACTCACTACTTATACTGTGATAAACAAAACCATTATTAGGTGTGAAATTCAGTGTAAATTTGGTTTCGCTCAAAAGCTGGAGTACACATTCCTCTCCACAGTTTAAAGCTCCAACATCACTTGTGATAAGACCTTGGTTACTGTCTGAATTGATAGTGAGTTTAAATGACGGTAATTCAGGGTAAGCATCCTCAGCATCTGGAATGCCATCGCTATCGGAGTCGGTGATAACAACCTGATCCATTAGTGAAAATATGCCATCACTGATTGCCCATTTCCCGGTATCTGTAATAAGTAATAATTTGTATGTATTACCAGAACCATTCATCACAGCAGGATCTAAGGTAACACTGCCATCATTAATCACATTATCAGAAAATTTATACCAGTTTCTTGCTTGAAGTAAGGTGAGATCTACATTAGTACCTCCACCAATATCAGAGGGGTCATCATGCAACACATAAATATCGATATTATTACCAGACAAAGTACTTACATCCCAAACAATCTCTGTATTCAATCCGTTATATAGAATTGAATCAGAGCCTGGCGAGGCAATTGCTTCCACTAAATTACTGAGTTCAAGTAATTCAATATCATTGGTTAGCTTAGGTGTACCGAGAACTTGGACACCTCTGTCTTTCAACACCTGTATTTGGTTAGCATCATTTAAAGGTATATCTCGTACACTGACTCTGCTTAAATTAACTAATGTAAAAAGTGGAGACAAATCTGACACTTGAGCTCTATCAATATAAAGATACGTTAACTCAAACAAACTTGCTAGTGATGATATATCACTCACTTTTGTACCTGAAAAGCTCAATGCTTTTAATAAACTCAGTTGCCCAATTCCACTAATATTTACAAGTTGTGGGCTGCCAGATAAAAACAATGTTGATAAGTTAGTAAAAGCATTAATATTTTGTAAATTAATTAACGAGCTACTATCAACAGTCAGATAACTTAACTGTGTTGCGATAGAGCTTAATTTAGTTAAATCGTTAAAGCTATTGTCAATCAAACCTAGGCTTGTTAGTCGAGGGAAAGCAGCCAATTGATTATAGTCAATCAAAGTTGATGTAATAACCAAAAAGTCGAGTTTTACCAAGCCTGCATAAGGAGAAAGATCGTTAACGGAATTGTTTAGCCCTAACCAAGTCAATTGTTGAAATTGAGCCAAAACACTGTAATCGGTGATTAAAGTGCCGGTAGTATCCAGCTCTGTTAAGTTGATTAAATTAGCTAATACGCCAATATCAGCAACACTGGTATCGTATAAATATAAATTAGTGAGTTGGGACATATCGGCAATAGCACTGATATCTGTCAGTGTTGATACATTTCCAGTGTGGAGGCTGGTAAGATTGCCCAATCCTTCAACACCATTAAAGCTACTAATTTTTGTACCATGCAATGAAAGTGACTCAAGCTCAGTTAATTGACTTATTCCTTCCAAGCTTTCAATAGCGAAATTTGAGCAGTCAAGAGTTGTAACTTCTGAAACGGTAGTAAGTCCAATCGTTTTTTCAGTAATACAGCGGGCTAGTTCCGTATCGTTTACTTGTATTGATGAAATAAGTATATCCAGCGGTGAGCTATCCAAACCATCAATAATGCCATCACCATCGGTATCGTTATTATTAGGGTTAGTACCTAAAGTAAACTCTTGCAGATTAGTTAATTGGTCATTATCCGCATCTAAAGTCGCGTCATTTGCATCTAATGGGTTTAAGCCGTTAGCAAGTTCATACTCGTCACGGATAGTGTCATTGTCGTCATCATCATCGCAAGCATCACCGCCGTCATTAGCTCCATCAGTATTAAGTTGGTCGACATTGCTAACTGTTGTGCAATTGTCAGTATGATCTGGAATTGAGTCAGAATCAGTATCTAAAATATCACTTAAAACATTTATCGCTAAAGTTCCAATTTGAGAATCAATATAACCATCATTAACTTTAAATGTGACGGTTAGTTGACCAACGAACTCATCAGATGCATTAAATGTAAATGCCCCAGTACCAGCATCATCCAATGTAAATATCCCATTAACGGGCTGTGAAACAAGACTAAATAACAAGCTATGGCCATTTGCATCATAACCTTTTAATTGCTCACTTAAATGTTGAGTTCTAACGACATCTAACGAGCTATTTATCGCTACAGGTACGGTATTTTCAACTGAAAAATTAACAACAACGGTTGACGTAGCACCCCAATTATCAGTCACCATTACCGTAAATGAATCCTCACCTACATACCCTTCATCAGGATTAAAGCTTAAAATACCTGAGGACGAAATTGTTACATTTCCATGTTGAGGCTCAGAAACTACTGCAAAGGTATGATTATCTAAAGTATTAGCATCGCCAACGTCAATAAAAGCTAACGTGGTATTGTTAATTGAAGCCTCAAAATTACTAATAGTTGGTGTTGGGGAAAAATTAGTTACTGATATATCAATGATTTTAGGCTCAGAAAAACTGTTACCATCCGAGGCACGTAAAGAAACAGTATATAACCCTATAACATCCGGCATAAATTGAGTATTACTTGCGACTAAAGACGATAAGCTAGCGGTTGAGCCCGCAGGCAATTCAATTAAACTCCACTGATACTCTGTAATAATTGCATTTTCAGAATCTATACCCGAACCAACCAATGTGATAGCTTCACCAATCGTTCCTATACCTTTGAAGTCTGTAATTGAAATTACGGTATCCGGAGCTCTGTTTTTAACAATAACCTTAACAGTTACTTGTGTGCTTGCTTTACCATCAGACACTAATACATCAAAGGAGTCTTGACCAAAAAACAGCCCATTGGGTGTGTAAACCAAGTCACCGTTTTCATTAGTAGTTACGGTGCCATTGGTAGGTGATATGGCTATTGAAAAATAGTGTGAATCACTTGAGTTTAGATCAAATACATTGACTGCTACTGGTTGAGAAAGTCCTGACCAAGTCACAATATCATTTGCGGAGGCAACCGGCGGATAATTACGACCCCACACTTTAATGCTACCATCAGAGCTTCCCGAGATTAATAACCCATCAACAAAAGCCAAGCCAATAATCTCACTCGTGTGCGCGTCTTCATTTGATGAAATATCTATAGATTGCTTTAATGCCCCATCTAAATCATTCCAAATTTTGATTGACTTATCTCTTGACCCTGTAAAAAGCTCATTGCCATCTGAGTATATTTCAGTAATATCACTTGAGTGTAACGAATCTTTTCTATATGAGCCAACACCGAAGCTGTCAAAATCTGTATTTGTAAAGATCATTTTTCTCAAATTACCACTATCATCACCTCCATAGAGGTAACCATCACGAGCAAAAATAGCTGTCACATCATCTGAAAAACCTTCAGTTCCTGCTTTATAAAGTGACAAGCCCGATGTCCCATTTCCGTCCTCTTGCCAGAATTGTAAATCTTCATCCCTGCCACCGGTACCTGAAAACAACACAATATCATTGCCACTTCGTGAAAATCGATAGAAAAACAAAGACTCTATATCATAACCATTTGTATAATACTCCCCAGAGTCATAGGCAACTCGACTACCAACCTGTGAGGCAAGGTTATATTTCATTATTTGTTCGACTTGTATTGCCCCTGAATTAGTATCGTAGTCAAAAGCAACATAAATATGACCTTCTCCAATAACCATGGCATTAACACTAGTGATGCCAATATCTTCTTTTAACCAAAGTAATTCGCGTGTTGCTTCACTAAAAACATACAAATCTTCTGCATTATCAATAGCTACAATATAGCCTTCTGCCACTGCAATTTTGTTGACGCTGGAACTTCCAAGAGAAAGGGTATCTAATAGATTGCCATCAAAGTCAAATACCTTTACAACATCTGAGCTATTGCCAGCGGTATAAATTTTATTGTTAGCTACCACTAGATCATTAATGGCTGAACCATTGCTCCATCCTTTTTGTAGTTCGAAATCAGAAACAGCAGTCCCAGCAACCAAAATAACGCTGATCCTCGCTTGAACTACCAAGTCACCATCACTAATATCAACATAGAAATTATCGCTACCCGTAGCGCCCTCATTGGCAGTATAAGTAAAAGAGCCACTAGGCTGGAGAGATATAATTCCATTTACTGGCTCAGTAGATACAGTCAAGGTTGCAGGATCATTATTGGGCTCTCTATACCAAACAGTTCCCGTTGATTGTTGGCCTGAAAAAGCCACAATAGCTTGGTCTTTTGACTCAGGCCTGTCATTTACATCCGTTAATAAAAAACTATCGCTCCATGCTAGGTATTCACCTGTTGTTTCATTTTGCACGCGTATCTTATAAAGACCTGGAGTCTCATTGACAAACAACCATGACTCTTCTCTTTGTATTGCTGAGCGTCGGCCTAACTTATGAACATAACTTCCATCATGTGTATATAAATGGAAACGATACTTATGTTCAGGATCAATACCGACTGAGCTCCATTGAAAGTAATGGGAGTTACCTGTATCTATTCGCCAACGAGTTTGTGAGTTAGGCTGTAGAAACTTAAAGTTAGGGTTAGGCGATGCAAGACCGCTTGTTCCAGGGATTGTTACTGATACGATTTCTGTCAATCCATTTGATATTTCAATGGTTAGAGTTTCTAACCGTTCATAAGCTTCTTTCTTTATTCCATCAATCTCAAAAAAACTCCCTTTAATATCGTAATCTTTGGCAAAAGTACTCCAACTTGAGCCTGCCGGGGTTGTGATAGTAGCTTTGCCAGAGTTATTGTTTCCTTGGTTGTCTTTAACATAGCCACTTAACACAACACGTTGGTCATCATCTTTTTCATCTACTATCGATATAGTATTTATGGTTAACGAAGTTCCAGATTTGGGAGGTTCGTCAGGATCAGGTTCACTACCATCATCAACAATTGTCTTAGCAGGAATAGTGACTGATGTGCTAGTTTCAGTGCCATCAGTACTTGTAAAAATAACATCAACTAATTGCTCAGTATCTGGCAAATCAAAATTTCTAGAAAAGTAGTAACCCTCAGGTGTGGAAAGGACGTTAGCCGCAATTATGCTATCTTCTAGTTGAAATGAAACAACACCTGAAACAGGCGAATCATCTGACGCATTGACAAGACCAGAAATAGTTGCAACGTTAGACTGTTCTTGTATTAACAGATCAACCGTTAAAAAACCGTATGATAATGCAGGCACAGTAATTGTAACTACATTCGATTTTTTGCTACAGCCTGTATTGTGCTGCCATAGACCATCTCTACATCTAATAACATAGTAAGAGTATGTTTCACCTGGTGAAACTGAAAGGTCTGAACCAGTGAAATGATGATAGCCTTCAGGTAGGTTAAATTGGTTCTCAACCCACGGAGTACTTCTTCTTTTGGTAAGTACCAATTTTCGCTCGGCTTGTTCATCCTCTCTAAAAATATAAAGCCAATCATTATCTGCTCCCTCTGCGGGTGGTACAGCATTTAACAATACTTGTTGGTCATATTTTTTAGCTACAAGTGTGTAGGGCTTGATCCCATCTTTCAGCACACCTACATCTAAATAACTTGACACATTTTCCATGCCTATAACAGAATCCAAAAACCATTTATGCTCGAAACTTAGATTAAATCTTGCACTACTATTGAACTCATAAAACCCCTTTCTGTCATCGTTGTCATCAGTAAATAATTCCTTATCATATAAATACATATCACGTTCAACTTTCGAATCAAGATCTGTACTGTTATAGAAAATTCCAGTTCCAATCCTAGCCATACTTTCACTAGTTTTTAAGGTACTCGAAGTTCCTTTTGGACAAGAACTTCCTGGGCAGGTATCGTCATTAAGGTTTTCAATAACAACTGAGCCACTTTGCTTTGGGATAATCTGATAGACGGTAACGCCTTCACCAACAATAGAGTTAAGTTCATTGAAGTTCAATGGAAATACAGGCCTAAATACCCCTCCATTTTCAGATGTACTCAAATGGGATTCATTACCCCTTAAAAAATCATGAGTTACTAATCTATTTGCGCCGGTAGTAGGAAAAATCCCACCTGGAGCATTTATATCGGGGGACTCTTTATATGAAGGAAAAACTGGAAAAGCACCACTTGAGGACGTAATCACCCATATCTCATACCTCAACTTTGTACCGACAGGGACTATTTGTGAGCCAATGCTCCATGAAGGTTCTGCTACTATACGTCCTGTTTCATCCCTCCAAATAACTTTAATAACTTCTTTGATCCCTAACCATTCAGATAACATTCCCCCTATTTCAAATCCAGTTTGAATTGTTCCAGCAATATTTGCTGCAGTTAGAGTTTTACCCGCAAGTGTAGATACACTCGAAAATTTCTTAATTGTTTGATTTTCGATAACCTTATCTAAGGAAGTATCAGCAATTTGAGTAGCAACCATCCATGCTACATTTTTAGCCCATTCCCCCCCTTGAACACTCCATATATTGGAGTCATAATTTCTAAAAAACTCGTTAACAATAAAGTGCTCATTTTCGAACCTCTTACCACGCCCACAGGTAGTATCAACTCCTTCAAGAAAATCTGGCACTTCACTGATACAATGTTCACTCCCTTCTAACAAATATTCACTCGCAGCTAACAAAGGTGCAAACCAAATAACATATAAGCAGAACAACAGTCTTGTAAACGCCTTCATCATATAACTCCAATCACACTCATTATAAGGAGAGAAAAGTTCTTCACGCTCCAAAAACTAACACATAGCCTATACAATATTTGACCGAATTTTTTCATTTATTATTCCTTTCTACGGGTAAGTTAGCCCTTGTCTGGCTATGCTTTATTATTATTTAGTTAATTACTATTTTACCTAAGCCCCTCATACTCCGACGGCATCACCCCATAGTGAGTTTTAAACAAATCAGAAAAGTAGCTATGTGAACTAAAGCTAAACCGATGCCAAACCTGACTACTTTTTACAGCTGATTCCAGTGATAAAGTGGCTCGGTTTAGTCTGATTTTTTGTAATAACCCAATGGGGAATGTCGTAATACTGACAGGGTTTACTTTTCAGTGTTCATTCTGAATACTGAAAATTTTGTACAATGTCGATAACTTTTATCTAAGAATTTTCATGTGGTTGCTCAAAGTCCCCAATAGCTTAGAGGCTTCAATCGTGCACTATTTTTCATAAAAAACTTTGCGGTGCGTTAACTTACTCTACTCAATCAACATAGCTTTCAACCATTTATATATGTGTAAACAAAAGTAAATGATATTAGCTAGTTAGCGTTATCAGAATTGGGACAAATGTTATAAATACTCAGACAGCTATCATTTAATTGATTGTTATCTATGTGGTGATCCATGCTACAAACAATTCAAATCAATTAATCATCAGTTTAGTACTATTCATTTCAATGAAAGGCTGATGTAATGGATGTAACAAAAAAATAAATGAACTATGAATGGATTCGGAATGAAAAACTTTATAACTTTTGTCGCTAAATTATTGATTGTGCAACTTGCGCTCTTGTGTTTTGTTAGCACTATTACTCATGCGCATTTAACCCCTAAAGTCATCCAAAGTATCACCCTTGAAAATGGCGGCACTAATACCGTTATTTATGATGTAAACACGGATGCTTTTAATCGCTTATGGATCGCCAGTACCGAAGGTGTTTTTGTTTATAACGGTAAACAAGCGAAAAAAGTTTGGCCGTTAACGGGCAGTGCCAATGCCTATTCAATTGTTAATCACCAAAACGATGTTTATGTTAGTGGTACTTTTGGTTTAGTTAAGTTTAATGCTCGTTCATTACAGGCAGAGCCAATTGAAGCGCTAGCTAAAAGTAATATTTATGCGTTTACCCATAGCAACAACAAAATAGTATATAACCACTTTGATAATGGCCTTTATCAATTCAATCAAGACACTAACGAAATACTCTCTATTGATATCGACACGCACGTTGCCAGTAACGATATAAAAGCGATACATACCGATAAACAGGGCATAGTGTGGGTTGCTGTACAGGCAAATGACACATCTAAAGGTATGTTAAGTGGTGGTTTGTTAGCGCTAAAAAACGGCAAAGTAGTTGGCAACTATTTACATAACAACAATGAAATTATCGCTAATATTACGTCCTTTAATAACAACTTAATAATATCAACAACCAACAAGGGGATTATCGAATTTAACCCCACCACTAAAGAAATTGTTAAACAGCACTATCCACCAGCAAAAAGCTCAACCGAAAAAGATCTAACGACAAACAGTCCACAAACAACATTTCCGGCAATCAATAACCTTGCAATAGATAACAACGGCTGCTTTTGGTTGGCTACTATGTCTCAGGCGCAAAGTACCTGCAACAATCAGATCAATAAACTCTCGGGTAGCTATTTAAAAGAACTGCCCTTAGCTGACTATCAAACCGTTTATTTTGACGCTCACAATGAAATAGTTTGGCTAGGCGCGATAAGCGGTGGTGTTAGGGGCATTCATATCCCTAAAGACAATGCCTTGCACTATTCAATGATTAACAAAAATGACAAAGGGTTAAGTGGCGCAAACTTGAATGGCGAAAGCATTTACTCAGTCAACCAAGCACAAAATGGTGATATTTGGCTCGCTTATAACGGTGAAGGTATTGATATTATTGATGCTAAAACAGAAAAGGTTGAACACATCAATGTGGCTGAGCAAGGTAATAGAACTAATCACATTTTATCGTTTGCCTTCGATCCAGCGGGTACTGCTTTTGTCGGCTCTTTTGGTGGCGGTGTTTGGTATAAAAAAGCAAAAGATAAAACATTTAAGCCTTTTATTAAGTCAACCAATGAAAAAGTACAAAAGACTATAGTGATGGATTTTGCTTTTGAAGCCGAACGAGTATGGGTAGCCACTATACGAGAACTATTTGAGCTTGATAAAACAGGCGAAGTAATTCGGACCATCCCGAAAGGCGAGCTAATTAATCAGGGCAATATTTATGGGGTGATGACATTAGATGATGAAAATATGCTACTGGCAACCTCAAACGGGTTAATAAATGTAGATAAAAAATCGTTAAAGCAAACCTTACTCAACCCTGTTGATGCAAACGCTGTGGGTTGTGACGACGGCATGATGGACTTAACCCGAGACACGAAAGGCAATGTTTGGTATGTCAGCCGCGCCTTATGTAAATATGATCCAATAACTGGCAAAGTAAGCTCAGAATCAATTCATCCGCTTTTCGTGGCAGGCATGACCGCAGTTTTAGCACTACCTGATGGCCGCATTGTTGGCCATGACGGTAAAATCGCAATATTTAATCCTAAAGATAAATCAGTACAAACAATCACGGCTGAAAATGGACATTTTATCGATGACTCCACTCAAAATTTTGGCGCGATGGCGTTAATAAATAATCAGCTAGTTGTCGCTTTATCGAAAGGGCTACTCTGGTACGACACTAACAAAGCAATACCTAGTGCCTTGCAACAAAACCCACTTTTTATCAAAAAACTTATGGTGATGAATAAATCAAAAGCAATTTCAGCTGATATGTTAAAAAACACACTTAATTTTCCATATACCGATAAAGTCGCCTTTTTAGATTTTGAACAAATTGACTATTTTAATCAGAAGTTTACCTACCAAGTAGAAATGCCAAGCATTATTGATACACCATTAATACTTGAAAGACTTGACGGCTTTGCCATTCCAACCGCAATTGAGGGTAGTCACCAAATTAAAGTGCTTAGTCAAAAAGCTGATCAAACCATCGATAATTTATCTTTTTCGATAAAAGTAGAGCCGCCATATTGGCGAACGCCACTCGCCTATGTAATTTATTTTTTAGTAATAATGTTCGCGGGTTTTGTATTTTATTCCCTAAGAGTTAGCGCTATTAAACGTGAAAATAAGCGCTTAGACTTATTAGTAACCGAACGTACTAAACAACTCAAAGTTTCACTGCATGACAAAGAGCGCATGTTTGAAAATATCTCCCACGAGTTTAGAACGCCGCTTACCGTTATTATTGGCAATATAGACATATTACTTAAAGAGGAAAAAAATAAGCGAGTTGATATTATACACCGTCAGTCACATCGCTTATTGGCCTTAGTTGAACAACTATTGAACTTAGCTGAATTAAAAGCGGTAAAAAAAGAATACGAAGCCGTTAATTTAAGTGAGTTTATTCCTATACAAGTTAGCGCCTTAGGCTCGTTATGTGAACAATTCGATGTACAACTTACGCTAGATGATACTGCTAACTTACCCACAGTAATGATGTTAGAAGATAGCATGATGCTGATTATTGCTAATATGGTCGGCAATGCCATCAAGTATGCCACCCAAGGTAGCGAAATTAATGTTAGTGTCGCGGTAAACGATAATGCGCTTAAATTCACAGTGGTAAATCAAGCGAAATCATTTGACACCAATACCTCGAAAGAGAGATATGTTCGCGCAAATGCTAATAGCACCATTGCTGGCAACGGCATCGGCCTAGCCATTATGGAAGAAGTTGCAAAACTCAATAACGGTGATTTTAGTATCAATTATCAGCAAGGGGTAGTCTGTGCTCAAATCATCATTAACACGCAACCAGCAATAATAACGACTGATATCCAAGCAACAGCAGAACGTGTATTAATCACCAAGCCGACAAACACCTTAGCAACCGTAATGATAGTTGAAGACGAACAAGACCTTCGTGAGTTTATTACTGATATTCTAGCTGAATCTTTTAAAATAATTAGCTGTAATGATGGTTCAGAAGCGCTTGCGCACTTAAAGTCTGATAATAGCTTACCTGATATTATTTTATCGGATGTTGTCATGCCTAACTTAACAGGTGTTGAACTTACACACGCGATAAAGAATGATGATGAACTTCGCTCGATTCCTGTTGTGCTGTTATCAGCAAAAACTGATTTAAACAGTGTTAAGTCTGGTTATACCGCACTTGCAGACGACTACATTGCCAAACCGTTTAACAGCGAGTTATTAGTGACAAAGCTAACGAACCTTGTGGCAACAATATCTGCCGCAAAAGAGAAGGCTCTCGATTCATTATTAACACCCCACATTAAGCCTAAAACAGACATAGAAAATAAAATTTCAGTGTTTATGGCCGCTCAGTTTTCTGATGATACATTTTCAGTGCATGTACTTGCCGAGCATCTCTCTATATCAGAGAAAACACTGAATCGACGGTTGCAAAGTTTGTATGGTGTGTCATTTAGTCAACTAATTAGAGATTACCGTCTTGAAAAATCAAAAGAAATGCTAATAACGGGCATGTCTGCTAAAGAGACAACTTACCGATGCGGATTTTCTTCACAAGCATATTTTGGTCAGTGCTTTAAAGAGAAATTTGATGTCAGCCCTGGTTTGTTTCAGCGACAGTTAACTTCGTAGATTCGAAAG
>Ga0209292_1004397_pt1 | contig 14905 bp, 7 predicted proteins | sample GOMGulsemesocosm_2_FD_184634 | JGI IMG/M metagenome (GOLD analysis project Ga0209292, IMG submission 184634) | Methane-oxidizing microbial communities from mesocosms in the Gulf of Mexico - GOM9C Gulf of Mexico (SPAdes) (version 2) | ecosystem: Environmental > Aquatic > Marine > Cold seeps... | reverse complement strand
AGGCGGCATCATTTTCTTCAGAGCCGACTCTTTTCTTTGTGCTGAATAATGTTTCAAAATAACTCCACGCCCTCTACTTAATTTAATGATTAAATATTAAGCGCGACAACTAGTCTGCCAGAGAGGGGTTTTATCCCAGTACAGCAGCTTGATCTTATCCTTGGCTTTGTTGCAAAAAATAAACAGCGCACCGGTGTAAGCATCACACTCTAGCGATTGCTCAACAATATCAGTGAGTCCATTAATAGACTTTCTAAAATCAACAAAATCGCGATGTAAGTAGATTTGGTCAGGGTCAACAAACATCTTCATGGGTTCAAGCCTTTTAAAATGTTGACAATGAACTCACTTGAGCAGTGACTTGGCAATGAGAGCTCTACGTGTTTTGTTGTTAGCTTAATAGTTTGTATTGATGCTAGTGAGGCGCTGTGCTCATCATCACTTTGGGGCAGGGTCGCTTTAATAAATGCAGTATTGCAGGGCGCTTTCCTAATCATGTTGGCCCGCACTTTGTAAAAGTTGGTTGTGGAGATGGCATGCTGCTTACAAAACTCAATGATACTCAAGCCGCTTTGTTGCTGCTCTTTAAACACTTGAGCCCACTCGTGTTTCTTTCTATATTTTCCCATTTGATGCCTCTATTTTAAATAAAAGCATGGTAGTTGCTAGTCGATCATAATGTAAGGCGCTCTTGGCCGGACGCTTACGGTGATAAAACACCAGTTAGTTATGAAAACTCTCTAAAGGAAGTGTCCGGTTGAACTTGACCAGAACAATATTCATAACTCTGTGCGATAAAAATATCGGATAGGCTTGAATCCAGCTATTTTACTGGATAGTCCTTGGTTGCATCAATATACCGTCGTTTATACTCTAGGGGGGGTAACAGGTACTTTTTCTTAAAAGCGTGGGAGAAGTTACTGCTATCTTTGTAGCCAAGCTTAAATGCTATTTCCTGTAACGTGAAATCATTAAGCATTTGCATTGCTAGGTACAAACGATAGGAAATTACATAGGACTTAGGCAGGGTGGTTAAGTGTCGTGACAATAAGCTCCTTAGTTTACTCTCGTTTATCCGTGCATTGTTTTTTAGGTCGCTAAACATAGCATCCAATTGCTGCTCTGCTTTAATATGGGATTTTGCATAATGATGAATTTGGATAAAATATTTTAGTATTGGTTTTGTTAAGTTGAGTTTAAATAAGTAAGGAGTATCCGTTTTATTAACCTGGCAGCCTCGGGTTCTTAAATGTAATAATGCTTTTATCTGTTCATCAAATATTTCTATTGGTTCGTTTTTATCGATAAAAGCTGTTGCTCTTGCCTTTAGGGATTCGAAACGAATTTTTGGATCTGAAAAGCTAGTCATAAACAAAATCGGTATTTTGTCTTCATGTTTTTTCTTTATTTCGGCGATAAAGCTCAGGCCATTTAGCGTGCCAGGCATTTTCCAGTCTGTGATGATTAAATCTGGTTTGATAACGTTTAGCTGGCAAAATGCATCATCGGCATTTGAAAAGCTAAAACAATGAATGTGTTCAGTTAACAAAAACTCTTCTAATGCCATGCGGGCTGAATCATCGTCCTCCACCACCATCACTGTCGCTTGTCGTCTATTTATTTTGTCCATATCGGAAAAAAATGGGTCTAACTCATCATGCATGAAATTATCCTTAATTTTTTACGGCTAAAGGAATGATGAAAATGACTTCAGTTCCTTGGTTTTCTTCACTCTTAATTAGTAATTGTCCCGACATGTTGTCGATAGCATCACTGACCACCTTTAAGCCAATACCCGTCCCTGAAGTGGCCGTGGCGTTACTGGCCCGATAAAAGGCTTGTGGTATTTTACTTAACTCGTTGGTAGGAATACCAATGCCATGGTCCTTGATATTGACCTTTAACATTTTTCCCTCTACGGAAAAGCAACACGTGATAGTGGTGTCAGGGTATGCAAATTTTATTGCGTTTCCCAACAGATTATCAAGTATGTTAAATAACGAATTGTCAGGCCCTGTAATGGTCGAATTTTCATTTAGTGGATGAGCCACAATATATTGAATTGTTAATTTGTTTTCGTTTTTTAAGCCCTCAAATACCTGCTTAATTTGTGTGAGTGTATCAATAATATAAATCGGCTGATGATTGTTTTTGTTATTATCGAAGTTGTTGCCTTTGCCCATTAACAGTATTTTATCAACCTTAGCTGTTAAATTCTGTTGAACTAGGCCCATTTTTTCGAGCTTCCTCAGTATGGCGTGTTTGTCTAGTTCTCCATCCTTGTTTAGTTGGCGGCTCAGTTGTCCTATGAAGCTTTGTTGTGCAGATATGGGTGACTTCATGCTATGTTGAATCTGCAGATAAAGCTGCTGCTGAGATCTGAGGTTATCCTTAAGTTTTTGTTTTTGCTGTTCAATCAAGGTGTTTTTAATGCTAAGTATCTTTGAGTGTTTTTTCAAGAAATAGTGTCGATAGATAAAATAAAGTATGGTTACGCTAGCAAACAAATAGCACAACACAGCCCACCAAGAAAGTAGTGGGTGTATGGCTTTTGTTACAAACACATTACACTTGCTCAGGCATCGAGGGTGGTTGGTATTATCATGCAATTGTATTTTATGCTCACCGGCACTTATCATCGATAAATCAAGCTGGCCGTCGCTTAACCTATACTCTTTTTCTAGACCTTGGTTACTCAAAGCAAAATATGGATTGCTTAAGTAAAGAATAAAGTTGTTAGTCTGCCAATCGAGCTCAAAATTCTCCTGTATAAAAAGCGGTTTTTCATGTTGGCTCAGTGTTGACTTATTCCATAATGATATGAATTGATGGTCAAGTTGAATGCTACTGATGACGGGGGCTATGGACTCTTTAAATGTGGTTAAATTTTGTGGGTTAATAATGCTCAGGCCTGATATGCCGCCAAACAACAATGTACCATCAACCCTTTTAAGTGCTGCCCATGCATTGTATTCAATGTCCGAAAACCCATCTTCTGGACCATATATTACAATTTGTTTACTGAAAGGGTTATATCGGTATAAACCTTTGTTTGAGCTGAACCAGATTGACTCATCGTTCTCAAGCAAAATTGTATATGCATTACCTTCTGTTATTCCCAAGTAGTTAAAACTAGAACTTGTTCGATTATAAGTATAAACACCACCAGATGTTGCCAGCCAAACCGTACCCGCGGGGTCTTGTTTTATCGCAAAGACCCAGTCAGATTCTAATTTTGAATTTTCTCGATTATAGTTAATAAAATGACCCTGTTTAGTCAGGATGCTAAGGCCTCCTGCTGTACCTACCCACAGTTGATCATTAACTTTGTTAAGAGTATAAATTTCATGATGTATTAACCCTTGTTCTTTATTCCAATACTGCCAGTGTTCGTTTTTAATATTGAACTTAAATAGACCATAGCTGCTACCAATCCAAAGTGTATCGTTGTCAGTTGCTAAAAGTGAATAGATATAGGTGTCTAGGCCATCGATTGGTGAGTTATGTTTATTTAAGAGCTTTATGTTAGATAGGTTATTTTTATTTACCTGAAATAAGCCTTCTTTGGTCCCAATCCAAGCATAATTCTTAGTCATTGCAATTGCGTATACAGATTGCCCCCGCAATTCATCAATAACAACTTGTTGACCATTATTCTTTATAATTGTTATTCCGTTACGACTACCCAGCCAAAGGTTATGCTGCTCATCCTCTTGAATATTCAGAATGTAATTTGACTGGCTATTTGAGTTTAAAGCTCTTAATACAGTTGTCTGGTTGAGATAAATGTTAGAAACCGATAGTCCTTTATTAGTACCAACCCAGATTCTACCTTGCTCATCGGTTAAAATGGAGCGGACTGTATCACTTAGCAATGCATTAGCAGTATGGAGGTGATTATAAAATGAATGCCAACCTACAGCGTTGGCGGGAGATCCTAATATTGGATTGATACTGCGGTTGACACCATTTTGCGTGGCGATCCAAAGGTAACCCTTATTATCTTGATCAATGGCTGTTATTTTATTGCTCGATAATGAAGACTTGTTTGCTGTTGGGGCACTAAAAAAACGGGTAAACTTATTTGTCGTACCGGAGTATTTATTCAGTCCATAGCTAGTACCAACCCATACTTGATCATCTTTGTCTAAAAATAGACTGCGAATATCGTTGCTTGATAGTTGTGTTGGCAGACTTGAACTAGCTTCAAAATGTATTACTTTTTGGGTTTTTAGGTCTAGTGTATAGAGACCATTAATCGTCCCTATCCAGACTTTATTCTGGTCGGGTTGATATAAAACATCCCGAGTATCACTAGTACAATAATCGTTATCAATCTGTCTTGATTTCAAGCAGATAGAGGTCTTAACATTTATGTGTTTTTTAATTGTTTTAGTTAGCTTATCAAGCGTGTAGATCCCTTTCACCGTGCCTAGCCAGATTTGTCTATTTACCTGACTAATCGCGCTCACTCTAAATGTGATGTTTTCATAATAAGATTTATCTCCAGTGCCTAAGTCTAGCGAAACTAAGCCTTCGGTAGTGCCAATAAACAAGAGATTATCTACGATTTTTAGTGCTTTAATAGACCTATATCGTGGGATAGTTGTGGGACTTAATTTAACTAATTCAGCCTTGCGACCATCGAAACGGTGCAGCCCGTCCTGAGTGCCTAACCAGGTAAAACCATACTGATCTTTTTCTATCGCGTAGATCGATGATTGATTGAGCCCGTTTTCCAGAGTCACATTGTCGAAATAGAGGTCTTGTTGGTATTGAGCATATAGAGGAAAAGAGCAGCAATAAGTCAGCAACCAAAAAGTGACTAAAATCCATTTTGAAGTCATAACTAGAATAACCTGAAGTTTTTACAATAATGCGTGAGCTAACTATAACATTTTATTGTTAATTATTTGAACGGTAGTTGAGAACTTTAAATCTATTGTGAATTCTTTAAGGTTTATTGTTCATATTTGGTGTCTTATTTAAAGTATTGGCCTTAAGTTATTGAAATTTAATTATAATTGTTTATGTTGTACTTGTGTGTAGTTTGAGTGGTATTTATATTCAAGTTTTGCAGTTTAAATACCATTAATTGGTTAAATTAAATCGGAATTATTAAATATGTTATCAATCTTATTGAAGGCTTTGTTTTGTTTTCTTCATTTTAGGCGCGCTATACGCGGCTCATTTGTAATTTTTTTATTATTAAGCTCAGTTCATGTTCAAGCAGCAGCTAACGATGGGTTGCCCAAAAATTATAATGCTGAGGTGGCAGAGTTGGTCATTGCTTTAGATGAGGGCATGGCTACCCATGTTGAGTTTATAGGTGAAGCAGCTTATAACGCATTTTTGAAAGATAAAATATTAAATACGTTAATTGCCAAATCAATGCTACATGCACGTGATTTGATGACAAAATATGGAATTATTCATTCTGTTGATATTCAAAAAATAGCTTTAGCGTTTAAAAATGGTTCTTTTTTACCAAAAAAATCAACTTTGATGCCTAGTGGTTCAGATCTTATTACTTTTGCAATAGATCTTTCTGCAGAATATGCGATTCAGCTTTTTGTTGTCGAAAATGAATTGCTATGTGACAGTGGTTGCGGCTATTTCAAAAACCGTCAAGTTGTAGAGTGGCTCGTTCGAATGGCTTATATTGATATAAAAGGGCTCGTTGATTCAAAAGCACATCCCACTCTGGCAAAGCGCGACGTTATTGTTGGTAACGCATATATTTTGGCGGACATTGCAGCTGCAGATATTGAACAGGCTTTTATTGCCAGAGACGCAGTAGGAGAGGCTAAAAAATCTGAAGCTAAAAATAATATTTTTAATTTATATCTAACTTACCAAAAGCTATATTCGACCGCTTTTACAGTGAATGTAAAGGAGCAACACTTAAGCACATTTGAAACAGAATGCAATAAATATGCATCTTGGAGTCAAACATTCCATTTGTTTAGAATTTTTGGTGACCCAGGAGTAGCTGTAGAAGTCAAAGGAGAGTGTGCTGATAGAGTAAGAGAGATGAAGGAGTTTGAACGTACTAAGCGACAACATTTTGAGAGAAATATAGAATTTGGCGTTTTTGAACATATAGCAGCTAAAAAATATATTGAATCTTACTTCCCTCTAATTGAGCATACTGAACTATTAGAGTATTGCAATATCTATTGTCCTGACTCCCCTTTTATAGATGTAAAAGTAGGCGACATATATTATAAAGCCACAAAATGGTCCTATGAAAATAGGCTTGTTAATGGCTTTCAAAACACATTAGAATATCGTTCAAAAGAACTGGCGAGTGTTGGGCAAGTATTTCTTGTGATATCAAGATACATAAGTTTAGATTCTGAGGTTCCCTCCAATGATGGTGAGCTGCTGCAAACTTATAAAGAATATTTAAAAAATGTGAAAAACATTTTAATTCCCTCCCAATTAGCTGCCTTAACATCAGATAGGTATATCACCAGAGAAGAGTATGCTTCGTTGCTCTATGCTGTGCTGACTTACTACCTAGAGCTCAATGTAATTTTGACTCCTGAGCATACCCTTTCTATTTCTGATGGTTATGATGGGTTTAGTCTTTTATCTGTTATGCAAATAAGTGTAATTGTTGAGCGTGAAATAATGAAAACTTTTCAACGTAATTATTTAGATCAAAGTGTAGTTTTTAAGCCCACTGATGGGGTTGGGCGCGGAGAAATGGTGGATGTTGTATCTAATTTACATCAGCATTTACAATCAATAGGGGTAAAGAGACGATGAAAAGACTATTATCCTTAATTATGTTTGTTGTTTCGTTTTCTGCATTAGCGACTGATTATGAAGTGACCAATGCCAATACTAAATTATATAGTAATCAGTATAATATTGATTCTGGCAGTCGCCAATCTGATGCTGGATACATTTATGCCGTTGCTAAAATGCATGGTTCCCAAGTTAAAGTGACTGTTCACCGCAAAGATGGTAAAGCTTGGGCTGGAAATACACTATTTAGTATTCATGACTCCGCATCATTTTCCAATTCTTCTAAAATCATTATCAGTAGTAATTTAATTAATAAAATTAGTGGGTCAGTGACATTTCCTCCTGCAAATCAAAATTTATATGTACTACTAGCAACAAAGAGTACAGACGGTAATTCTATTATTAAATTCTTTATTAACTCGCCAATCATTGTTCGTGAAGTCCTCCCCCCATCAATAAACTCTGTTTCGGTTAGTCCAACGTCAGCCGATTCTGGTAGTACCTTTACTTGGAGCGTTTATTTATCAGGAAGTTTGCCATCTGGATACACCATGCAGGTCGATTTTGGGGATGGCTATAAGTCAATGTCTAACACTAGCGGCAATACTTTTAGTTATTCTAAAGTGGCAAATACTGTTGGTGTTAATCGCACGTTTACGGTACGTATGATGAACGGTAGTTCCTTGGTAAATAGTAAAACGGGGTCATATACAGTCACAGAACCACCAGAGACACAATACCCTCCTACTTTGTCAATAATATCAGCAAGTAGTAGTCATACTCAAGGTAATCAATACTGCATTTCGTTAAGAGCAACAGATCAAAACAGTAACCTTAAAAATCTGTTTGTTAATTGGGGGGATGATCCTAACCATGTTCCTGATAGTTATACCTACAGTTCAAACACAAACTCTAAAACCTCTGAAATGTGCCATACATATGATCAATCAGGCTTATTTACTTGGAGTGCCAAAGTGACGGACCATACAAGTCGAACTGTCACCGTTACTAAATCTGTTAATGTAGTTTCTAATATACCTAATATTAACTCGGTCTCGGTTAGTCCAACGTCAGCCGATTCTGGTAGTACCTTTACTTGGAGCGTTTATTTATCAGGAAGTTTGCCATCTGGCTACACCATGCAGGTCGATTTTGGTGATGGCTATAAGTCAATGTCTAACACTAGCGGCAATACTTTTAGTTATTCTAAAGAGGCAAGTACTGTTGGCGTTAATCGCACGTTTACGGTACGTATGATGAATGGGAGTTCCTTGGTAAATAGTAAAACGGGGTCATATACAGTCACAGAACCACCAGAGACACAATACCCTCCTACTTTGTCAATCATATCAGCAAGTAGTAGTCATACTCAAGGTAATCAATACTGCATTTCGTTAAGAGCAACAGATCAAAACAGTAACCTTAAAAATCTGTTTGTTAATTGGGGGGATGATCCTAACCATGTTCCTGATAGTTATACCTACAGTTCAAACACAAACTCTAAAACCTCTGAAATGTGCCATACATATGATCAATCAGGCTTATTTACTTGGAGTGCCAAAGTGACGGACCATACAAGTCGAACTGTCACCGTTACTAAATCTGTTAATGTAGTTTCTAATATACCTAATATTAACTCGGTCTCGGTTAGTCCAACGTCAGCCGATTCTGGTAGTACCTTTACTTGGAGCGTTTATTTATCAGGAAGTTTGCCATCTGGCTACACCATGCAGGTCGATTTTGGTGATGGCTATAAGTCAATGTCTAACACTAGCGGCAATACTTTTAGTTATTCTAAAGAGGCAAGTACTGTTGGCGTTAATCGCACGTTTACGGTACGTATGATGAATGGAAGTTCCGTGATAAAGAGTACAACGGGGTCATATACTGTTACCGAGTCATCAGGCACACAGTATCCTCCAGCGTTATCAATAGTATCAGCAAGTGCTAGCCACACCCAAGGTAGTCAATATTGTATTACCTTAATGGCAAGTGACCAAAATAGTAACCTGCGACACCTGTTTGTTAATTGGGGAGATAATCCTACCCCTGATACCTATACCTTCAATGCCTCGGTTGCTTCTCATACACAAACGATGTGTCATAACTATGCTCAACCAGGAGAATTTACTTGGAGTGCTACCGTTTGGGATCATACCGACCGTAGTAGTTCATCATTGACCAAACTAGTTACAGTAGAAGAAGGTAATGATCTACAACTAACCGAGATTATTAGTTACCTTTCGGAAAACGAGCCAAAAATAGCACAAGTTATTGATGTGACAAACTTAGACTCGGGCCTATCTCGTTCAGAAGCAGCTGCCGAGTTAGATGCTTTTTTAAGTAAAACAGTTCCGGCATTTAAAATAGATACAATGAATCTAATTAACACCTTTGCTGATGTGCCAAATAATGATTGGTATTTATCATCATTGCTGCGCCTTGCTTATTATCATGGCTCTAGCTCTGAAACAGTTATCACTAAGGAGAATAGTAATTTCAGGCCATTTGACAAGGTATCAAGACAAGAATTTGTTTCTATGGTCATTAAGGGGCTAAATCTGCCTATAGAAAATGGAACAGCATATATTGAAGGTTTTGCTGACTTTAACGATAGCTCTGTATGGGCTAGTTGGGCAAAACCCTATTTTAATACAGCCGTTAAATATGGCTTAATCCTTGGTAATAATAATTACTTATATCCAAATCAGTCGCTAACAATAAAAGAGTCCCTTTATATTTTAGGTAGGGCAAAACAGACTTTTGATGGCGCTTTTGTGCATAGTGGCATTGGTTTTTATGATAGCAGCTCAGTTGATGTAACTAAGCAGCTTAGTAAAAAAATTGGCTTTTCTTATGTGCCAGAATATTACCTTGACGAACTAACTGGGATCGATATAAGCAATGTCACTTCTTCAGTTATAAGTGGTGCAACTGCGCAGGCTGCATGTGGTGTTTCTGATAACGTGGTAAAATTAAGCGTTAGCGCGACTTCAGCCTCTGATAGTCGTGTTAGTGAATATTTTTGGTGGCGGGCAGATAATGGTTACTTTAGACAGTTTGATAGTGATACCAGTTTTAAAACTGTTTGTTTCTTTCCGAGTGAATCTTTGGCAGCAAGCTATCAAGTGAGTGTTTATGGTGGTGATAACATCGGCTATATTGATGATTATTCGCTAGCTATTGATGGCTCTGCGTTTAATTATGACACTAACAATACCACTGAATTATCTTTTAATTCAGTTAGTCTGGCCAATATACAAACATACATGCGCGCCACTAAGGTTTACAGCTTAGACTTTACAAATACGGTGGTGAAAAAAGGTGGTGTTAGCTATGGACTTGAGAATATTGACGTAGTAGTTAAGTTGCCAAACAACGACATTGTCCCATTATATTCAGGTCATGCTGTAAACAACAAAGTGAACTTTAACGTCCCTATTTTTGAAACTCACTATGGTCAATCAGTTAGTTTAATTGTAACGGCTCGAGCTGGAGAGATTAGCCATAACACAACCCTAAACTTAATTTACCTTCCTGTTTTTTCACTGCATGGTCAGGTGTTTAATATTGATGATAGTGTTTCTGTTGGTACCATTAATATAAACGGCACATCAATTTTGTTAGGGGACGGTGATACTTTTTATTATGAGTTGCCACTTTTGGCGGATAATAATCAGGTAGTGATTACTGCTGATAGTGGGTCGTTAAATAATGAGTTTTCTCTTGTAACAGCTAGTTTAACGTTTGAAAGTCCTACTGAATATATATTGCTAGTTGGTGAAGACAATGACAATGATCGTGACGGTATCTCAAATGACGTAGATCCAGATGATGATAATGATGGTATGCCAGACTCGTTTGAACAAGCCTATGGTTTCAATCCTTTTGATAGTGCGGATGCTGGTCAGGATACCGATAATGATGGCTTAACTAATTTGAGAGAATATGAAATTGGCACGGATCCTAATAATGACGATTCAGATGGCGATGGCATTAAAGACGGTGTTGATCCAGAGCCAATTGATGCCAATAGTACTGATTATGACAATGACGGTATGACTAATAATTTTGAAAATCTGTATGGCCTTAACCAATATGACGCTAGCGACGCAGATCTGGATTCAGATTTAGACGGCCTGAGTAACTTACAAGAGTTTGACGTGGGCACTAACCCTAATAATGCAGATACTGACGGTGATGGAATTATTGACGGGGAAGATAGTGCGCCAATAGATGACACTGTTGGCGATAATCAAGTAGCGGTTTTTGCAGCTATTTCTGATGTCACAGTTGAAGCTACAGGTGAAAAAACTCCTGTTAATTTAGCTATTCCTGAAGTGTCGGATAACAATTTAAATGCGCCGTCAGTTGTTTCTAACTATGATGGACCGCTCGCTATAGGCACCCATGAAATTACTTGGTCAGCGACTGATTTTGCGGGGAATATTTCAACATCGATTCAGCTGGTGTATGTGATTGATACAATCGCACCAGAGTTTGGCGAGTTAAAAGTCTTAACGGTTAATGCTCGTGGGTTGTTAACAGATATAGCTGTTGATGTAGCAGTACTTGCTAGTGATGTAGTTGATGGGGATATATCGGCTGTTGTTGTAAAGAGCCTTTATCCTTCAGGTGTCCATACAATAGCCTTAACAGCATCAGACCATTCTGGTAATAGCGCACAAGCGGAGATGATTGTGTACATTAATCCGCTTGTTGAGTTAGGGCTTCGAGGGGGTGTTGAGGCAGGAGGGGTCTATCAGGTACAAGTGAGCCTTAGCGGTCCTGCCGCTGTTTATCCAGTTGTAGTTGCTTATCATATTACTGGCGCTGCCGTTGGCACTGAAAGTGGTGCTTATGCTGCCGAATTAATCATTGAACAAGGCACTGAAGGGTTTATTGAGTTTAATGTACCTGAGACTGCGCTTGCTGATGATGTGATAACACTGAGTTTAAGTTCTTCTCAAAATGCCGTAATAAGCCAAGGTAATGAGTTATCGCTGAATGTATTTGATATCAACTTATCACCGATAGTTAACCTAAGTGTTGAGCAGGGCGGTGAGCTGGTTAGTGTCATTGATTCCCAAGGTGGCGTAGTGACTGTCACTGCTAATATTAACGATATTAATCAGCAAGATGTTCATTCTGTGGAATGGAACGTTGGTGAAAGCCCATTCGTTGATATAGACGGTGATGACTTGGCGAATACCTTCGAGTTTGAGCCTGATCAGTTAACAGAGGGAACATATGGTTTAACAGTTGAAGTAACCGAAACTAGCACCAGCGAACAGTTTATGGTTGCCGTTGATACCGACTTGGTGGTGATAGCAACCTTGAATACACTAAGTCCAACTGATGACAGTGATAGCGATGGCATAGTCGATGTCGACGAGGGTTATGGTGATGCTGATCAAGATGGCATTGCTGATTATCTAGATAATGACAGCAATATTAGCCGTTTACCTATTGGTGATAATACCCAACAAATGCAAACAGTCAATGGGTTAAAATTAAGCATTGGAGATGTGGTGCGCTCGGCTTATGGTATTACTAGTTCTGATGCTAATATCGAGGTGGCTGACATTACAAATTACGGTGGTGAAAATGGCTCAGCAGTTGATAACACAGCCGATGCTCAATTTACTAATATTTCAAATATCATCAGCTTCAATATCTCAAACTTATTATCCGCTGGTGACACTGTTGCGGTAGTAATTCCATTAGCAACCGGTAAAGTGATTCCTATCAATGCTGTTTATCGAAAATATACTCAAACGGAAGGGTGGTATAACTTTGTTGTTGATGACAACAACACTGTTTTATCTGCACTAAAAGATAGTGATGGCAATTGTCCTGCACCACAATCAACTAGCTATATTGCAGGTCTTAAAGCTGGTGATAATTGCATTGAGCTATTAATCGAAGATGGTGGCCTCAATGATGCTGATGGTATTGCCAATGGCGTTATCAAAGATCCCGGCGTCTTGGCGGTGGAGGCTGTGAACCAAGTACCGATGATTAGTCTAGTTAGCTCGCTAGATGTCAATGAAACCACTGACATTATTATTGATGCGTCGAGCACGTTAGATGCCGATGGTGATACATTAACCTATAGTTGGATGCAGGTAAGCGGCATGACCGTAGAGTTAACAGGTCAACAAACCTCAGTACTGTCATTTGTTTCTCCATCTGTTGCATCGACTCAGATATTAACCTTTGAGCTTGCTGTGAATGATGGGCGAGACGCTGTTACAGCGATCATCGAAGTGTCGGTCGTTAATGTGAATAAAATGCCGACTGTAAGCATCGGCTCACATGCACCGTCGTTCAATGAGGGAGTATCGATATCGCTAACATCAGCAAGTTCAGATCCAGATGATGATGGATTGACTTACCTGTGGGAGCAAGTTTCAGGTCCTGTGGTGACTATTTTCGATGTCACAGCTGCCAATGTTTCGTTTGTTGCGCCAGAGGTGTCAAGTGAGCAAACGATTGAGTTGAGGCTAACAGTTTCAGATGGTTCTCTTGCCGCAACTGCTGCAACATCATTTAAGGTAACAAATATAGTTGAAGCAGTAACCACGACTCCGGCAGAAGAAAGTAGTGGCGGCTCAATAAGCTGGTTATTGCTTATTGCAGGGTTTGGAGTTATGCGTAAGAAAAGTAAGCTTAAAATAGCTGCTTAGATTATTTGATCTAAGGTTTAATAAATAAGATTAGAGCAAGTACCAATGTGGGCTTCTCTAATCTTTTTTGTAGCGGCACGGTAATCAAATGCAGCCACGCCTTTTATATTCAACTTCCCACCCTTTCAACATCTTAATCACTTTGTTTTTACCTTTATCATTGCTGATTTTGTTTTGCTTTTTGTTTGGCTTTGCTGTGTTGATATCAACACCAGATAGTTCCTTGGTAAACATTTTGGGCACCACATGACTATAGTGTTGTTCGAGCATTTTAATACTGGTGCCACATTGTTTGCCTAGAACTTCCATGCTGACATTGCCAGTCATTAGCTGCCACGTAATATAGCTGTGGCGGAGGGAATAAAGCGTTCTAACACCGTGGGCTGATTGCTTTAATTCGGTGTCGCTTAGAGCTTTATCAAAGGTTTTTCCAAGCTCCTTAGTGGTAGTGCCATCTGCCAATCGAAATAACATATCGGTTGGCCTATGACTCGGGAATCGGTCTCGCAGATCCGATATGGTCGAAAAGATTTCATCTCGGCACACTATCTCGCGGGTATCTGTGAATTTGGTGGTTTTCCCTTTGGTGACAGTAACGAAAAATACGATGTTTTTACCATCACTTTGCATCTTGATGTCACCCCATGTTAAGCCTTCCATTTCTGTGCCGGGTCGAATTCCGGTATGCACTGCGAATTCCATATAATCGAGTATCATTTCACGGATCTGGCGCGTTTTATCTTTGCGACTATTTTGCTCAAGGTACATTATTGCATCATAGACTTTTTCGTATTCTTCTTGGCTAAAAGAGGCGCGACGTTGGCTGCCAACTCCATTGCTGTTGAGCACAGGCACTTGCATGGCAATCATCCACTTGCGTTCGATGGCTTCTTTAAACACCATTTGAAGGGCGGCATTGTGGTTTTGCAGTGTCGACTTGGCTGGAATACGTTTAAACTCTTCGATTCGCCATTTGTCGAAGTCTTTAATCTTGTCTTGATCTATTGAGGTAATGTAAGTGCGATCGAAGTAGGGCATATGATATTTACGTAGATGCCGATGTAATCTTTGTAAATAACCTTACCACCTCCGTGCAATAACTCACTTTGCATGTTTTATAGGCACGCTCTTTTCAAAATCCTTTGCACGGACTGCATAAAATTTGAAGTTATAGAAAAAGAAATGCCAGCGTGATGAAATTGGTATACATGGGGGATTCAAAATCCGTTACTTTCGAGCGTGGCGGTTCAAGTCCGCCTACCGGTACCATTCATGTAAAAAATCAACCAACGAAAGTTGGTTTTTTATGTCTAAAATAAAGTGCAGGGCGAACACGTCCGACTGTTTACGCGGTACCATTTTATGTATATTGAAACCAGCCAGATTCTTTACATCTGTAATGAAGCGCTACACAACGCTTTAACGGTGACATCAATTATAGATTAGCATTTACTGCATAA
>Ga0209292_1004393_pt1 | contig 14916 bp, 14 predicted proteins | sample GOMGulsemesocosm_2_FD_184634 | JGI IMG/M metagenome (GOLD analysis project Ga0209292, IMG submission 184634) | Methane-oxidizing microbial communities from mesocosms in the Gulf of Mexico - GOM9C Gulf of Mexico (SPAdes) (version 2) | ecosystem: Environmental > Aquatic > Marine > Cold seeps... | reverse complement strand
CCTAATATATCAAGAGGATAATGAATGCCACCATACACTCTAGACATGCTACTAATAAAACTCAACACAAATAGAGCCATGCCTAGCACCCGAGTTGCTTTGTTAAATAATAACGTGATAGCGATAGAGAACGTAAACGTTGCATGGTCGGAGGGAAATGAAGAATCTGGCGCATGCTCTATTAGTTGAACACCTAAGTTATCTACAAATGGACGAGGGTTATAATAAAAACGAGAAATGATGTTACTCGTTAACATCCCCAGAACAACTGACACGACAGCGTTCAAACTAACTTGTTTCCTTTCTACGCTTGAACTAAACCATAAATATATTAACGCCATGACAAAAAGGTAAGGCATTACATCAACAGCTGTAATTAAAATACTATCCAGCATTTTATTCTTACCCGCATATTGGTTAATAAATAGAAAAGCTGATACGTTGAATTGTTCCATCAATTTGGCCTTTAGCATAAATATATGTCGTATTACCAGGTACTATCTAAATCGTTCGCGTATAACAGAATAGCGCGCTGGTATTCTTTAATTGACTCACTGTTTGTTGTTGAAACTAATAGTTCAAGTAACAATGCTGTAGCGTCTTTATGGCGACCTAAATTATACAAACACATCGCATAAAAAGGTTGGATTTCAAGTTTCTCAGGGTATTCAGCAAGAGTTTGCTCAAAGTACTGTAGCGATTCATTATAGTGCCCCATACTTCTATAGGTGCTAGCTAGGCCAAACAAGGTATCGAAACGCTCAATATCAGATAGAGAACCTAACAACGCCGATTTGTAGTGAATAATAGCACTTTTCTCTTTACCTTCATTATCGTAAGACCAAGCCATTTGTAAATTAGCTTTTGCTGCATAAGTATCATCTGATAATAATGTAGCAAGCAAAATTCTAGACTCTTCGTACTGACCTGCTTCACGCAGCTCAATCGCTTTTTTTATGATTAGTTCCATTATTTACTCGATGCTGCCAAGCCTACGCCAAAGCACATGAAAACACTGCCGCTCACTTTATTAAGCGCTCGCCTGCCCTTTGGTTCTAATAATTTATTTTTAGCAAAGCTTGCCACAAAGGCATAGCCACTATGGATGATGATAACTAAACAGCAAAATGTTAAAGATAAAATCATAAATTGACTGATATAACTCCCTTGAGAGTCAATAAATTGTGGAAATAAGGACATGAAAAATAATATGGGTTTGGGATTTGAGAGTGTAAGAGAGAGCCCTTCGAGATAACATTTTGCATTCGATTTCGCTTTCAGTTCGACATGGGAATTTAAGGGCGCTTGCGCTCCCCACATCTTAATACCCAAATAAATTAAATAGGCTGCCCCAATCAATTTCACAGCAGTAAATGCGGCGGCTGAGGTTGCCAAAATAACGCCAATACTTGTTGCAGAAATAACTGAAACAGTTAGCACACCAGTGGCAATACCAAATATGCCAGAAAGGGTATTCGAAGCGCGCCTTTGTATTGCGTTATTTATAGTTAAGATAACACCAGGGCCGGGGCTGGCAATAGTAAGCGCAGCCACGGCAACATACATTAAATAATTTTCCACAACTTATCCTTATTGAACAATACGACAGGAATCGTTCACAGCGACAGTGATTTAATTGTCTTTATGAACAACACCTTACCAATTTAATTCAACAAGGTAAACGGTCAGCGACCACTGATAGCAGCTCTATTAACAACTTAGTTTATTATGCCGATTTACCCACAGATAGAGTCACTAATCTTTCGTCGTCATAGAGCACAACTGAATAATCAGCATTCATATCTAGCTTTTCTAGAATTTTAATCGATGGGATATTTTCTTTTACAGCCACGCCATATATTTTCGTATGCAGGCCTAAAGCAAAAGTATGCTCTAAAACAGATTTTGCAGCTTCATACGCATAACCTTTACCTTGAGCGTCTTGCTTAAACCCAAATCGAATATCACTGCATTCAAAATTAGGAGAAACTTCTATTCCCGCATAACCAAGCTTAACGTTTGGATGATGCTTTAGGTATACAACAAATGAACCAAAACCTTGCTTCCAATGCTCGACTCTTTTCGACACATGCTGGAGAATTTCTTCATCATCGTAGGGTTCACCTTTTGGAAGATATAAGCTCATCATCGGACAAGACATTATGTCTTTATAGATATCAAAATCTACTATTGTGACGGGTTTTAATATCAGCCGTTCTGTTTCAATCATACTGCTATCCAAGCCTCAAACGTTCAAGTAACTGGTGGCGCTTAATCTCTAAACTTAGTACGCCTTTGTTTCTGTCTACTTCCTTAAATCCCAGCGAAAAATACTGATCTTTCGCCACGTTATTTTCGAAGACACAGCATGACACTTGAGAGTCGTGGTCAACATAATCCAGCTCTGTTGTAAGTACCGCTTTTAACAAACGAAATCCACACAAACCATTTTGATATTCTCGAGATATTTGAAGTGAGTGAATAGTTTGGTTGTTGGTTGACACATCATAAGCAATAAACCCTATAACATGACGTCCAAACTCAGCAACTAATACCGTCTTAGACATGTAATGCTTAATGATCGACTCTCTATTCCAATCGAGTCCCAATTCTTGTTGCATTGAGAACATGTTTGCTTCTATCAGTTCGTAGATATGCTCCCAATCCACACTAGAAACTTGTCTTATTTTCACCACCAACTACACCCTACTCGTCTTTATGGCTACTGTTCTTGTCATTCAAATCCAAGAACTTTAATGCTAGCGCTAAGAGTAAAATCGAAATAGGTAAAATCAATATTTCCCAGCTTAAGTCATTCAAGTTAATTAAGATCATTTCTAAAAACTTAACAAACAAAATAATAACGATTACTTCACCTAAAATATTCTTTAAATGGCCAATATCAGGGGTTTTTATCCAGCTTAATACGGTGGGAATATTGTTTAGTTTTTTATCCGTGATAAATAACGTAAATACACCATGCGCAAAGATAAATAATACCAAGGCAATCAAGAAAGTATCTAAGCCTTTAATCAAGTAGGCGGTGGCAATATCCGCTGAATCAAGATGAGCCAAACTTTCATTTGGTATATAGCCAAACGCAACGGCAGTAAAGGCATAATACGTTTTGATTGCTCCCACACCAAACAGTAGTAAAGAACCAAATAATGAACAGATAATTGCTATCCAACTTATAAATCTGAAGATAAAGAATACATCCTTCATTCTTTTAACACTGTGGTTTTTCATTTTTACTCCAATTATTAGTTATTACTATTTCATGTGTCTAAACAGCGAACTATCGCGTTAATAGCGGGCAATATATAGCGTTTTTCGTTCTTGAACAAGATTAATTAATCCAGTGAAGTATAGCTGATATTAGTCTCGAAGACTATTACAGCTGAGTAATAGTAATTTACTATTTATAGGGATTATCAATATTTGAGACATAGATATAATGCTGCCATCAGATTTAGTTACACAGAATGGTAGAGCGTATTATGTTAAGAATTGTTGTTGTAGGTGGTGGCGCAGCTGGCCTTGAATTAGTGACTCGATTAGGCCGTAATAAACGCCACGAAGTCATACTCGTTGAACCGTCTTCACATCACTTCTGGAAACCTCGTCTACATGAAATCGCGGCGGGTACCTTTGATACCGAGTTGGATGCAGTGAGTTATTTCCAACATGCCGAATGTAATGGCTATACCCACATTCAAGATGCGATGACAGGATTAGACCGCGACAGTAAAATCATCCATTTACGTGGTATGAATAGTGCTCCAACGAAACTGCAATACGATTACTTAGTCATGGCTGTTGGTGCGATCAGTAATGATTTTAAAACCCCAGGTGTGAGTGAACATTGTTTGTTTTTAGATTCATCAGGGCAAGCTGAACTGGCTTGGCAACAAATCAAACAACAACTAAAAGCCACTGGTACACGTCGTATATCTATTGTTGGTGCTGGCGCAACAGGCGTAGAACTCGCCGCAGAACTCGCGAAGGTAAGTAGTAAATTACAGCGTTATAGACAAGCATCAAAATTTGAAATTACCTTAGTCGAAGCGGCAGGCCGGGTGTTACCCAGTAGTCCAGAATGCATGTCAGAAAAGGTGCAGGAAGCCCTTAAAAAACAAGGCATCACAATTCGCACCGAAACGCGTGTTCAACGTGCTGAAACAGGTAAATTAATCACATCGGAAAACGAGATTATTCCCGCGGATTTACAGATATGGGCTGCAGGTATTAAATGTGCGGAATGGTTAACCAAGCTCGACGGATTAGAAACAAACCGTTTAAACCAATTAATCGTTAATCCAACCCTACAGTCGAACCTTGATGACAGTATTTTTGTGATAGGTGATAATGCGCAGTGCACGCAACCTGACGGTAGTTTTGTGCCACCGCGTGCGCAAGCAGCTAACCAAGCGGCGACACATTTAGCAAAACAGTTTAATCGAATGCTAAAAGACAAACCGCTACAGCCGTTTATCTATAACGATGGTGGTATGGTTGTCGCTGTCGGGAACGGCAATGCCGTTGGTGCTTTAATGAATAATAGGATCGTATTGAAAGGACGTTTAATCCGACATTTATACGATACGATATTTCGTTTACACCAACGGGTGCTATTTAGCTGGGGACGCGTAACAGCACTTGTGGTACTAAAACGTATCAAAGCGATGCTAAATCCCTATTATAAAAGCTTTTAACCTAAATCGGATGCAGCTGGTTCTGGCAGTACCGGCTCTGAACTGTCCATATATGTTAAGTACTGTGACCAAAGTTCATGGGTGCGTTGTTGAGTAAGTTTAGTTCGACAGCTTAATGTCATCACAACGCGCATCGACCCATCTCTGTACATAGTAAATACCGAATCACACTGTGATTTACTGTACGACTGCCACGCCGATTGTGCGATGCTGATCGACTCAAGAATATGAATGTCAGCGGTATATTGCGCAATACTTTTATCGAGGTATCGCTGCATTTCGGCTTCTGCTTTATCTAATTCTACTTTAGCGCAGTAATTAATTTCTAACGTATTAAACGCTTTATCGCAGTTCACTGACGTCGCCATCGCTGCAAAACTGCAAACACTTATCAGTAAGAATGTAATTACCTTTACCATTATAGAACCAACCTAGAAATAAATAGGCTGACAATATAACGGTATATTAAAATTAATCCAATTATTCTATTAACTGGTTTGATTAGTTTGGCATTCTAGACTGAATGTTATCCATAAGAATACTGATTAACCATTATCGGCAGGAATACGCACCCAACCTTCCATTAAGATACGAGCACTGCGGCTCATACTTGCTTTAGTTACCGTCCACTCACCATTAATTTCGGTTGCTTGTGCACCAACGCGTAATGTTCCTGATGGATGGCCGAAATTCACCGAGTCACGCGCACCACCACCTGCAGCCAAATTAACCAATGTCCCCGGAACTGCTGCTGCAGCACCAATTGCAACAGCCGCAGTCCCCATCATCGCGTGATGCAGTTTGCCCATAGACAAGGCGCGCACCGACAAATCAATATCACTCGCGACGACTTGCTTATCACTTGAAGACACATAATCTGCCGACTTAGCGACAAACGCGACCTTAGGGGTATGCTGACGCTGCACGGCTTCTGCGATGTTTGATATCAATCCCATCTGCACCGCACCGTAAGCACGAATAGTTTCAAACATAGTTAACGCTTCAGCATCATTATTAATGGCATCTTGCAGTTCTGTACCTGTATAACCAACATCTTCGGCATTAATAAAGATGGTTGGGATACCCGCATTAATCATTGTCGCTTTTAACTGCCCACTAAGGACAACTGATTCCGGTACAATCAAGTCATCAATCAGATTACCTGTGGGGAACATAGATCCTTCGCCATCTGCTGGTTCCATAAATTCCACTGGTACTTCAGCTGCTGGAAAAGTGACGCCGTCCAACTCAAAATCACCAGTTTCTTGCACTAAACCATTAGTAATTGGCACATAGGCGATAATTGTTTTAGCAATATTCACCTGCCAAATACGGACAACCGCGACACCATTTTCTGGAATACGACTGGCATCCACCAATCCACAGTTAATGGCAAAAGAGCCCACTGCGGCGGATAGATTGCCACAGTTACCACTCCAATCCACAAACGGTTTATCAATCGATACCTGCCCAAACAGGTAATCAACATCGTGATCGGGTTTATCGGTTGCAGACACGATCACAGTCTTACTGGTACTCGATGTTGCTCCGCCCATACCATCTGTTTGCTTACCATAGGGATCGGGACTACCAATAACACGCAGTAATAATGCATCACGCGCAGCCCCCGCGGTTTGTGCGGAGACAGGCAAGTCTTGGAGATTAAAGAATACCCCCTTACTGGTGCCGCCCCGCATATAAGTGGCAGGTATCCTAAGCTGTGGTAAATACCCTATGTTGTTTTTCATCATAAATAGCTAGGCCTCACTCGATTCAAGGAAATCTTGTGCAAAGCGTTGTAGTACACCACCTGCCGCATAGATAGATACTTCTTCTGCCGTATCTAAACGACAAGTCACAGGCACTTCAAGGGCTTCACCATTTTTACGAGTTATGACTAGCGTTAGGGCTGCAAGCGGGGTTGGCTCACCAATGACGTCAAAAGTTTCACTGCCATCAATTGCATAAGTTTTACGGCTTTCACCCGCTTTAAACTCAAGTGGTAGTACGCCCATACCAACCAAGTTAGTACGGTGAATACGTTCAAACCCTTCTGCAACAATCGCTTCTACACCCGCTAAACGAACGCCTTTCGCCGCCCAGTCACGTGAAGAGCCTTGGCCATAATCGGCACCTGCGACGATAATCAGAGGTTGCTTACGATCCATGTAGGTTTCAATCGCTTCCCACATGCGCATTACGTTCCCTTCAGGCTCAACTCGTGCTAATGAACCTTGTTTAACTTTGCCGTTTTCTAGCACCATTTCATTATTCAATTTAGGATTTGCAAAGGTCGCTCGTTGCGCCGTAAGGTGATCACCTCGATGGGTAGCGTATGAGTTAAAGTCAACTTCCGGCAAACCCATTTTATCTAAATACGCACCTGCCGCACTATCAAGCATGATGGCGTTAGAAGGAGATAAATGGTCGGTAGTAATATTATCGCCCAATACCGCTAGAGGACGCATACCTTTAAGGCTACGCTCACCTGCTAATGCACCTTCCCAATAAGGCGGACGACGAATGTAGGTACTCATTTCACGCCAGTCATACAGCGGGTTATTTTTCTCACCGTAATCAACACTACACTCTATATCACTACTAAACATCGGGTTGTAGACTTGACGAAATTGTTCTGGTTTCACACTTGCCTTAAGCACAGCATCAATTTCTTCATCGCTCGGCCAAATGTCTTTCAGTGTGATTGCGTTACCAGCTTGATCTAAACCAAGAGTGTCACGTTCAATATCAAAACGGATAGTACCAGCAATCGCATAAGCAACCACTAAAGGTGGGGACGCAATAAAGGCCTCATTGGCATGTGGGTGAATACGACCATCAAAGTTCCTGTTACCTGATAACACAGCGGTCGCATACAGGTCACGATCTAAAATCTCTTGCTGAATAACGGGATCAAGTGCCCCACTCATACCATTACAAGACGTACAGGCAAACGCCACAATACCAAAGCCAAGTTGCTCTAGTTCCGGCAATAAATCGGCTTCTTGTAGGTAGAGTTCCACCGCTTTTGAACCTGGAGCCAATGAGGTTTTAACCCAAGGTTTACGTGTTAATCCAAGCTTATTGGCGTTACGCGCAATCAAACCTGCCGCAATCATATTGCGTGGATTACTAGTATTGGTACAGCTGGTGATAGCGGCTATGATCACTGAACCATCTGGCATTTTACCTGGTATATTTTCGACCTTGCCACTGATACCACGCTTGGCTAATTCAGAGGTAGGAACACGATTATGCGGATTAGATGGTCCAGCAATGTTACGGCACACAGTCGATAAATCGAATGTAAGTACACGTTCATATTCAACGTTTGCTAAGTCATCGGCCCATAGACCCGTTTCTTTGGCGTAAGTTTCCACCAGCTTAACTTGTTCGTCTTCACGACCAGTTAACTTAAGGTAATCGATAGTTTGTTCGTCGATTGAGAACAACGCCGCTGTAGCACCATATTCAGGTGTCATATTAGAAATGGTGGCCCGATCGCCTAAGGTCAGATGCGCAACACCCGTACCATAAAACTCTAAATAACTTGATACTACTTTCTGTGCGCGTAAGAACTCGGTCAATGCTAAAACGGTATCTGTTGCCGTCATGCCCGCAGGTGGTTTACCAGTCAGCTCAACACCAATGATATCGGGTAAACGCATATATGACGCTCGACCAAGCATCACGCTTTCTGCCTCAAGCCCGCCCACACCAATTGCAATTACACCTAATGCATCAACCATAGGCGTATGACTATCTGTGCCCACTAAGGTATCTGGAAATGCCACACCATTGCGTGATTGGATCACAGGTGACATGCGCTCTAAGTTAATCTGATGCAGGATACCGTTACCTGGAGGAATAACATCAATGTTTTTAAAGGCTGTTTTCGTCCAGTTAATAAAGTGGAAACGATCATCGTTACGGCGATCTTCAATTGCACGGTTTTTTTCAAATGCATCAGCTTCAAAACCTGCATGTTCAACAGCTAATGAATGGTCAACAATCAATTGTGTTGGGACGACTGGATTAACCTTAGATGGGTCTCCACCTTTTTCAGCAATCGCATCACGTAATCCCGCTAAATCAACTAATGCGGTTTGACCTAAAATATCATGACAAACGACACGCGCAGGAAACCAAGGAAAATCTAGATCGCGTTTACGTTCAATTAACTGCTTTAACGAATCTTCTAATATCTCAGGATCACAGCGACGTATTAAGTTTTCTGCAAATACGCGTGAAGTATAAGGCAAAGTGGCATACGCACCGGGTTGGATTGAATCAACTGCAGAACGGGTATCAAAATAATCGAGCTCACTGCCCGGTAACGGTTTACGATAGTTAATGTTCATAACTTAATCCATTAAATAAATGGGGCTGAGGTAAAGCACAAAAAACCGGCTTTACTCCTCCCTCTTTTAATCAAAACTAACATTGTGACCTGCTCATTTTATCAATAATGAAAACAAGTAGATCACGCAATACAGTGTTATTTACTCATTCTGTATGAATGCTTTAATAACAGTTACTATTCTGTCTTTAGTTATCTGTCTGCAATAGGTGTTACCACTCTAGGCTCTGCACCAATATAATCTGCACTTGGGCGAATAATACGGTTGTTATTACGCTGTTCCATCACGTGCGCAGCCCAACCAGTTAGACGCGAGCAGACAAAGATTGGGGTAAATAATTTAGTCGGAATGCCCATGAAATGATAAGCCGACGCATGGAAGAAATCGGCGTTACAGAATAATTTTTTGCTGTCCCACATGAACTCTTCACATGCCACCGAAATATCGTATAACGAAGTATCGCCGTGTTCGTGAGCTAGTTTTTCTGACCATTTTTTGATGATCACATTACGCGGATCGGAAGTGCGGTAAATTGCATGACCAAAGCCCATAATTTTTTCTTTACGTTCAAGCATGCCAGCCATCTGCGTTTTCGCATCTGCAGGTGAAGTAAACGCCTGAATCATGTCCATTGCAGCTTCATTTGCACCACCGTGTAATGGCCCACGTAATGTACCAATAGCACCCGTTACACACGAGAACATATCCGACAATGTTGATGCACACACGCGTGCAGTAAAGGTTGAGGCATTAAATTCATGTTCGGAATAGAGGATCAGCGATACATCCATCACTCGACGATGCTGTTCTGACGGTGTTTCACCGCGCAATAATTTAAGGAAATGACCAGCCAGAGATTCTTCATCAGTAGTACAGTCAATTTCTACACCATCATGAGAATAACGATACCAATAACACATGATTGCAGGAAATGCAGCCAGTAGACGATTTGCGGCTTTGTTTTGCGCGGAAAAGTCAGTCTCAGGTTCAATGTTACCTAAGAATGAACAACCCGTTCGCATGACGTCCATTGGATGCGCATCTGCAGGAATGTGCTGTAATACTTCTTTTAACGATTGAGGTAAATCACGTAGGGTGTCCAATTCAGCTTTGTATGTTTCAAGCTGATCAAGTGTCGGTAATTCACCGTTAAACAATAGGTAAGCAACCTCTTCGAATGTAGCGTGCTCGGCTAGATCGGCTATGTCATAACCACAATACGTTAAGCCACTACCTGATTTACCAACCGTACATAATTTTGTTTCACCTGCGCTTTGGCCACGTAAGCCAGCGCCTGATAATTTTTTATCTGTCATAATTATTCCTTTAATTATTATTTTGATTAATGTAAAACAGTTAATTTCAAACGGTTAATAGCAACTCTACATACTCAACTGTCCTTGACTACAGTTGGCTCACATTGCAACATCCTGTTCACTACTATTCGCTTGATGATTTAATTTCTATATCTGTAATGCCTATATTTTATGTGTATCGTTTTATGTCTAATGTAAGTAATTTTAGTCGATGATTACGCGGACTATTTTTTCCTTCGGCTTTTTATTTATTTTTTCCTTCGACTTTTTATTTATTTTTTCCTTCGGAAAATAGACTATCAAGTTTTTGCTCATAATCGTGGTAACCGAGATAATCGTATAAATCCATACGCGTTTGCATGTTATCAACTACGGCTTTTTGGTCTCCGTCAGCTAGCAAGGTTTTATAAACCTGTTCAGCCGCTTTATTCATCGCACGAAATGCAGATAATGGATAAAGCACCATGGCGCAACCCCACTCTCCAAGCTGCTCTTTATTCCATAATTCGGTTTGCCCAAACTCAGTGATATTCGCCAAAATAGGTACATCTAACGCCGCCGAGAACGCACGATAATGCGCTTCGGTTTTCACAGCTTCAGCAAAAATACCGTCAGCACCCGCTTCAACATACGCTTGTGCTCTGGCAATCGCGGCTTCTAAACCCTCTTGTGCGAATGAATCGGTACGCGCCATAATGAAAAAATCAGCATCAATACGCGCATCAACCGCTGCTTTAATACGGTCAACCATCTCTTCTGTCGACACAATTTCTTTATTCGGGCGATGACCACAACGTTTTTGTGCTACTTGATCTTCAATATGAACAGCTGCCGCGCCCGCTTTTTCCATATCACGAATGGTTTTAGCAATGTTAAATGCACCGCCCCAGCCCGTATCAATGTCGACCAACAAAGGTAAACTCGATGCGGCAGTAATACGCTGTACATCGGCGATCACATCATTCAATGAGGTCATACCTAAGTCAGGTAAACCGTAAGACGCATTGGCAACACCGCCACCTGACAGATAGATAGCCTGATGACCCAGCTGCTCTGCCATCATTGCGCAATACGCATTAATAGTACCGACGACTTGCAGGGGTTTATTATTGGTCAGTGCTAAACGAAACTTAGCGCCTGGGGATAAACGTTGAGGCGAAGCTGATTCTATAGACATATTATTTCTCTCCTTGAACTGGTGTAGTGTCTGTCTTTAATTCTGCGGCTAGTTGACGTGCAATTTTACTTTCAATGTTTTTACGTGAAGCTGCGATATGACGGCGCATTAGCATTTCGGCTAATTCACCATCTCGGTCACTGATGGCTTCGATGATTTGGGCGTGTTCTGAAAAAGCACGGCTGGCTCTGGGACTGTGCATACCAAACTGGCAGCGGTACATGCGAACTAAATGATAGAGCTGACCACATATCAAATGAATGAGTTGAGCATTATGACTACCCAAAATCACTTTATAATGAAAGTCTAAATCACCTTCTTCTTGATAATAAGCGACACCATCTTTCAATGCTTGTACTGACGCATGTTGATTAAGCATGGCTTTCATGTCGACAATTTCATTATCTGTCATGTTTTCAGCCGCTTGTCTGCATGCCATGCCTTCTAACGCTTCACGTACAAAGTAAAGATCGAGTAGACCTTGAGTTGTGCACTGTACTACGCGTGAACCGACATTCGCTTTACGCTCAATTAAATGGCATTTTTCTAATCGGTTTAATGCTTCACGAAGGGTAGAGCGACTAACTTGGTAGCGCTTTGCGAGCTCGGGTTCACTAATCTTACTACCAGCAAGTATTTCACCATCTACAATGGCACGCTGCATTAGCTCAAAAACTTTATCGGCTGTAGTCACAGCGACTATTTTTGTTGGATCTTCTAAAGGCATAAGATTGTCGACAATGTTTGAATTTTCATTCAATACTATTGGTTTTTTACATTTTGTCAACATTTGCGCAACCAAATGGTCGCTTAATAAATTTATAACCAACGACGAACCTGTGATAGGTACGCAGTAAATTCAGCGCCAAATATTGTGGTGAGCGCCCTCTCCTCTGGAATGATTTGGTACTTATTCATATAAAAAACAAAGCCCACTATGACTAAAATAGTCCAAGGAGAGGATAAGTAAACGCCCCAAGAAAGTAAAAACAAAGCAAAACCAACATACATAGGATTTCGAGATATTCTGTAAATACCAGAATTCACTAATGATGATGCAGTCTCTGGCTTTAATGGATTAACTGTCGTAGCCGCCTTTTTAAAAGACACCACACCTGCGACACAAAAGAAACTACCTAAGGCAACGATTAGCAAGGATAAGGGTAACCGCAGTGTTGAACTAAATGTCAGACTTGGAGTAATAAGTGATACTCCCCACATAAGTACGGCAAATAATAAAGTAATAACAGGTGGTGGAATTTTGTTTTCAAGTATCGACATCGTATCGCTCCAAATAACTTAAATGATTGTTATAGAATACGTTATTTAATCTTCTTGAAAATAACTCAATATCATAATTTTGTGAACTGGACAGTTATTCAAGCTGATCTATACTAAACAATGAAGAGCGTTTTTTTCTACCAATAGACCTTAGAGGTGAGGTAGATATAGCAACCACGTCAGTTTCTGGGCTTAAAGCGTGGTCAACGAGAAAGAAGCAGAACCCTGTATTAGCTAATTCTCGACGCGCTTTTCACACTTTTCCATCACAGATAAACCGCTTATTAGGCGGTTTTATACTTTATAACCTTTTATTCTTCTGATATTTAACTCTAAATTTGCTAAACTAACCCATAATAAATAAATACACCAATATAGAACAGGACTGTTCTAACTGAGGACTAATGAGTATTAATAGGGATAAATACAGTATTGATAATACTGATTATACTGTTGGACAAGATAACGTTCAAAAATGGGGGTTTGACGTACATAACCCTGTATTTGGTATTAGTGCATCGTTAATTGGCCTATTCTTGGTCGCTATTTTATTAGTAGAACCTGAAACATCGAAATCATTCCTAGATGGTATTAAATGGCAAATCATCGCCAGTTTTGATGGCTTATTCATGTGGTCTGCAAATATCTTCGTTATTTTCTGCCTAGCGCTAATTGTCTCGCCATACGGTAAAATTCGTTTAGGTGGTGATGACGCTAAAACTGATTATAGCCGTATGTCATGGTTAGCTATGTTATTTGCTGCTGGCATGGGTATCGGTCTTATGTTTTGGGGGGTTGCTGAGCCCGTTTCTTATTATACAGGCTCGTATCACACGCCTCTCAATGTGGCAGCTAACACACCAGAAGCAGCTCAGCTTGCATTAGGCGCAACGATGTTCCACTGGGGCTTACACCCATGGGCAATCTACGGTGTCGTCGCATTAGCACTGGCTTTCTTTGCTTATAATAAAGGCCTTCCACTTTCAATGCGCTCTGTGTTTTATCCAATACTAGGGGATCGTACTTGGGGCTGGGCTGGTCACATTGTCGATATTCTTGCGGTAATAGCGACCTTGTTTGGTCTTGCTACATCACTTGGTTTAGGTGCACAACAAGCTGCGAGTGGTTTCCATCACGTGTTCGGTATTGCTGATAGCCTGGGTTTACAGATCACCATTATCATTGTTGTCACACTGATTGCGGTCGGCTCTGTGGTACGTGGTATTGATGGCGGCGTAAAAGTAATTAGTAATATCAATATGCTACTTGCCATTGTGTTACTTGTTTTTGTTGCTTTAGTTACCCTGGCTGTTTCTATGGGCACCATCCCAATGACAATCATGGGCTATGTTAAGAATATCATTCCACTCAGCAACCCTATGGACCGAGCTGATGAAGCATGGATGCACGGCTGGACAGTGTTCTATTGGGCATGGTGGATCTCATGGTCACCATTCGTTGGTATGTTCATTGCGCGTATTTCACGTGGCCGTACTATTCGTGAATTCCTGACTGCGGTATTACTTGTTCCAACCGCTGTGACTATCTTATGGATGTCTGTATTTGGTGGCGTAGCCATTGATCAAATTGTGAATAATATTGGTACTTTAGGTAGTGAAGGGTTAACAGAAGTACCTTTAGCTATGTTCCAAATGTTTGATTCTTTACCTTTAGGTAATTTTTTATCAATACTTGCGATCATACTGGTATTAGTTTTCTTCATTACTTCTTCTGATTCAGGCTCTTTGGTTATCGACAGTATTACTGCGGGCGGTAAAGTTGATGCTCCGATTCCACAGCGTGTGTTCTGGGCATTAATTGAAGGTGCAATTGCTACAGGTCTCCTTTGGGTTGGTGGTACACAAGCAATTGAAGCGCTACAAGCTGGTGCGATTTCAACAGCCCTCCCCTTCACTATTATCTTATTAGTGATGTGTGTGAGCTTGATTATGGGTTTGAGAACAGAACAGCGTAATCGCTAAGATTAATATCTAGCGTAATCAATATAAGCTGTCAGTACCTTCGTATTGGCAGCTTTCAAACATTCCCACCACTCAATTGTTAAC
>Ga0209292_1004386_pt1 | contig 14928 bp, 9 predicted proteins | sample GOMGulsemesocosm_2_FD_184634 | JGI IMG/M metagenome (GOLD analysis project Ga0209292, IMG submission 184634) | Methane-oxidizing microbial communities from mesocosms in the Gulf of Mexico - GOM9C Gulf of Mexico (SPAdes) (version 2) | ecosystem: Environmental > Aquatic > Marine > Cold seeps... | reverse complement strand
GCCGGGCATCGGTGCGCCGATGTGGTTGGCGTTGCCATCTTCGGCTTTAGGGCGTGTGATGGTGGTGGCTTTGACCAGACGGTTGGGCACACGGACGACGCGGGGTTGACCGTTGAGTTCAAAGAATACTTTGACCTCGCCATTCTCATCCGTCTCGCCAACGGCTTGCAGACGGATTTCGAGAACTTTCCCTGGATCAATCTCGGCTGAGATTTCCTCGCCGGGTTCCATGCCGTAGAAGAAGGTGCGTGTCGGCAGGGTGCGTACCGGGCCGTAAAGGCGATGACGGCCCATGTAATCAAGGAAGACTTTCGGATACATCAAGTAACCCATCAGATCTTCGCTATCACATTTGTAACCCTCAAGGGTGCTGCATAGTTCACTGCGTATTGCTTCAAGATCAGCGGGTTCCATCGCTTCACCTGGGCGCGCGGTAGAGGCCGCTTCACCCTTCAGTACCTTATCCACGATGCCCGCAGGGAAACCACCCGGAGGTTGGCCAAGGTTGCCGCGCATCATGTCGACAACGCTGTCGGGGAAGGCGACATCGGTGTCGGCGCTTTCCACTTCAGCTCGGGTCAGACCTTGTGAAACCATCATCAATGCCATGTCGCCGACGACCTTGGAAGATGGGGTTACTTTGACGATGTCACCGAACATTTGGTTCACATCTGCATAGGTGCGGGCGACGTCGGGCCAGCGTTCTTCAAGGCCAAGGGAACGTGCTTGGGCTTTGAGGTTGGTGAATTGCCCACCGGGCATTTCGTGCAGATAAACTTCAGATGCGGGGGCGGCGAGGCCACTTTCAAACGCGATATATTGCGCACGCACATGTTCCCAATAGCTGGACAAATCACGCACAACTTCAATGTCGATACCGGTGTCACGTTCTGTGTGACGCAGTCCCTCAACGATAGAGCCGAGGCAGGGTTGCGAGGTGCCGCCAGAGAAGGCATCCATCGCCGCATCCACAGCATCAACGCCGGCGTCGGCAGCAGCCAAGATGGTGGCCCCTGCAATGCCTGATGTGTCATGTGTGTGGAAGTGGATCGGCAGGCCGGTCTCTTCCTTCAGTGCTTTGATCAACACGCGGGCGGCGGCGGGTTTCAACAGGCCAGCCATGTCTTTGAGGCCAAGAACATGGGCACCAGCGGCCTCCAGCTCTTTCGCCATCGCTACGTAATACTTCAGGTCATATTTCGCGCGGTTGGGATCGAGGATATCGCCAGTGTAGCAGATCGAGCCTTCACAGACCTTGCCGTTTTCCACGACGGCATCCATGGCGACACGCATGTTTTCAACCCAGTTCAGACTGTCGAAAACGCGGAAGACATCAACGCCGGTTTCAGCGGCTTGTTTCACAAAAGCCTGCACGACATTGTCGGGGTAATTGGTGTAGCCGACGCCGTTTGAAGCGCGCAAAAGCATCTGCGTCATGACGTTAGGCATCTTGGCCCGCAGGTCACGCAAACGCTGCCATGGGCATTCCTGCAAGAAACGGTACGCCACGTCAAAAGTCGCACCGCCCCAGCATTCCACAGAGAATAGTTGCGGCAGGCGCGAGGCATAAGCAGGCGCAGCCTTGATCATATCAATTGAGCGCATCCGAGTGGCCAGAAGTGACTGGTGGCCGTCACGCATGGTGGTGTCAGTTAGCAGCAGTTGTGTCTGGGCCTTCATCCAATCTGCAACGGCTTGCGGGCCTTTTTCTTCTAGCAGATTGCGTGTGCCGGGCTGTATGTCCAGCGTTGACATTGGTGCTTTTGGTGCGGCGATGGCGGCGTCTGGTTCTGCGCGCCCCTCAGTTTCTGGGTGGCCGTTGACGGTGATGTCAGCAACGTATGTCAGGATTTTAGTCGCACGGTCACGACGTTTCTTGAAGTTGAACAGGCCTGGCGTTTCATCGATGAACTTGGTGGTATAACTGTCATCCAAAAAGGTTGGGTGTTTTAGCAGGTTTTCCACGAATGCGATGTTGGTCGACACACCACGGATACGGAATTCACGTAGGGCGCGGTCCATGCGGGCAATCGCGGCAGAAGGCGTTTGCGCGTGGGCTGTGACCTTGGTCAGCAGGCTGTCGTAATAGCGTGTGATCACGCCGCCAGCATATGCGGTGCCGCCATCAAGGCGAATGCCCATACCGGTGGCGGAACGATAAGCGGTGATGCGGCCATAGTCGGGGATGAAGTTGTTTTGCGGATCTTCGGTGGTGATCCGCGTTTGCAAGGCGTGACCGTTTAGGCGGACCTCGTCTTGGCTGGCTTTACCGGTGGCCTCGGCGATTGTGGCGCCTTCAGCGATGCGAATTTGCGCCTGCACGATGTCTATGCCGGTGACTTCTTCAGTGACGGTGTGTTCAACCTGAACCCGTGGGTTAACCTCGATGAAGTAGAATTTTCCGTCGTCCATATCCATCAGAAATTCAACGGTACCAGCACATTCGTAACCAACAAAGGCACAGATTTTGCGACCCAAAGCGCAGACGTCTTGGCGTTGTTCTTCAGACAGATAAGGGGCAGGGGCGCGTTCAACAACTTTCTGGTTGCGACGTTGAACAGAACAGTCGCGTTCAAACAGGTGGTACATGCCGCCGTGTTGGTCGCCCAGAATCTGAACTTCAACGTGACGGGCACGTTGAATCATTTTTTCAAGATAGCCTTCACCGTTGCCAAAGGCAGATTCGGCTTCGCGGCGACCTTCCAGAACTTTTTCCTCAACTTCATCAGCAGAGAAGATCGGGCGCATACCACGACCGCCGCCACCCCAAGACGCTTTCAGCATCAGAGGGTAACCAACTTCGGCGGCTTCCTTGCGAGTGGCGTCCATATCATCGCCCAAAACCTCAGTCGCGGGAATGACGGGAACGCCTGCTTGTATGGCGACGCGACGGGCAGAAGCCTTGTCACCCAAAGCGCGCATGGTGGCAGCTTTGGGGCCGATGAAGGTGATGCCCGCATCTACGCAAGCGTCAACGAATTCAGGGTTTTCTGAGAGCAGGCCATAGCCCGGGTGGATCGCATCAGCACCGGACATTTTCGCGACGCGGATGATTTCTGAGATGCTAAGATAGGCCGCAACTGGACCCATGCCTTCGCCAATGCGATAAGCTTCGTCCGCCTTGAAACGGTGCAGGCCAAGCTTGTCTTCCTCGGCAAAGATGGCAACGGTTTTTTTACCCATCTCATTGGCTGCGCGCATAATGCGGATGGCAATTTCGCCGCGGTTGGCGATCAGAATTTTGTTGAATTCGGGCATGAGGCTGGTCTCCCTGAGATCTGCTGACACGGTAAGCTTGGCAAATGCTGCGTTGCAGCACAAGAGGACTTACGTCGCTTTGTCAGGTTTCTGTAACATTTTGTTCGCTTTCTGACCTCACATTACGACGTCTTCATGTGAAAAAGCGAACAGATCAAAATTCTTGTGGAACAATCTGAGAACACTTCTTTTCTTCATGCTTTAGATTGGATAAGATTGTGGGCATGAATGATTTTGATGAATATGACGCCTTTGAGGCCGCCGCAGCCCCCTCTGTTCCGCTGAGTCAGCGCGCGATGGCCGCGCGACCTGCGCCTTATTTGGATGAGTTGAACCCTGCGCAACGCGAGGCAGTGGAGCGGTTGGATGGGCCGGTTCTGATGCTGGCGGGCGCGGGTACAGGTAAGACCAAAGCTTTAACCGCGCGGATTGCGCATTTGCTGACGCAGAATAAAGCGCGTCCGGATGAAATTCTGGCGGTGACCTTTACCAATAAAGCAGCGCGCGAGATGAAGGATCGTGTTGGCGCCTATCTGGGACATGGCGGCGATAGCGTACGCTGGATGGGGACATTTCACGCAATTTGTGTAAAGTTGCTGCGCCGCCATGCGGAACTGGTTGGGCTGAAAAGCAATTTCTCTATCCTCGATACCGATGATGTAAAGCGTCTGTTGCGCCAGTTGATTGAGGCCGCGGGCCTAGACCGTAAGCGCTGGCCTGAGCGTGAGTTGGCGGGGGTGATTGACGCCTGGAAAAACCGGGCTTGGACACCAGAAAATTTGCCCTCCACTGAGGCTCAGGCGTTTAATGGCATGGGGCCTGCGCTTTATAAGCAATATCAACGTCGCCTGCGTGAATTGAATGCCTGCGATTTTGGCGATCTCTTGCTGCATATGGTGACGGTCTTTCAGAAACACGATGATATTTTGCAGCAATATCAACGTTGGTTCCGCTATATTTTGGTGGATGAGTATCAGGATACGAATGTCGCGCAATATCTGTGGCTGCGCCTGCTGGCGGCGGGACATAAGAATATTTGCTGCGTCGGAGATGATGACCAGTCGATATATGGTTGGCGTGGTGCGGAAGTCGGTAACATCCTGAAGTTTGAACAAGATTTCCCCGGTGCTCATGTGGTTCGGTTGGAACAAAATTATCGTTCAACACCGCATATCCTAGCAGCGGCATCCGCTGTGATTGCGGGGAACTCCAACCGTTTGGGCAAGACCCTTTGGACCGAACGCAAGGACGGCGAGAAGGTTCGGCTGATTGGCCATTGGGATGGTGATGAGGAGGCGCGCTGGATCGGCGAAGAAGCCGAAGCGGTGCAGCGTGGCACCCGTGGTATGGCCCCGCGCAGCTTGGAAGATATGGCGATTTTGGTGCGGGCTTCCCATCAAATGCGGGCGTTTGAGGATCGGTTTTTGTCGATTGGTTTGCCGTATCGTGTGATCGGTGGACCACGCTTCTATGAGCGTATGGAAATCCGGGACGCCATGGCCTATTTCCGGGTGGTGACAAGCCCTGAAGATGATCTGGCGTTTGAACGTATTGTGAATACACCCAAGCGCGGTGTCGGTGATAAAGCCCTGCAAAACATTCAGATTTGCGCACGTGAAAACGTGGTGCCGCTTTTGGAGGCTACTCGTATCCTGCTGCGTAATGGTGAGATCAAAGGCAAGGCGAAGGGGGAGTTGACCAAACTGATGGACAGCTTTGATCGCTGGTCTGATATGACGCGGGTTGGGCGGATTTCGCAGGCTGTGGATGACCAAGATGACGACTTGTTTGAGGATTTCTCGGAGCCGGAAACTGGCACACAGATTGGTCATATTCAGCTGGCAGAGATGATTTTGGACGAATCTGGCTACACTGCAATGTGGCAGAAGGATAAAACGCCTGAGGCACCGGGGCGGCTGGAGAATTTGAAGGAATTGGTCAAAGCGCTTGAAAATTTTGACAATCTTCAGGGGTTTCTTGAGCACGTTTCGTTGATCATGGAAAATGACAACTCGGAGTCAGAAGAAAAGCTGACGATTATGACCCTGCACGGGGCCAAAGGGCTGGAATTTCCCGTGGTGTTTTTACCCGGTTGGGAAGAGGGCTTGTTCCCGAGTCAGCGATCGATGGATGAAAGCGGCCAGAAGGGCTTGGAAGAAGAACGGCGTCTGGCCTATGTCGGGATCACACGGGCGGAGGCGCTGTGCACAATTTCCTTCGCAGGCAATCGGCGGGTGTATGGGCAATGGCAAAGCCAGCTGCCGGGGCGTTTCATCGATGAGTTGCCGGAAGAGCATGTAGAAGTGTTAACGCCTCCTTCTATTGGCAGCGGTGGCGGTCGAAGCTCAGGCTTTGGTAGTACGTTCGATGATGATTTTGGCGACACTGGCATGAGCTCCATGCAGAAGCGTGCGATGAATGCAGACGGTTGGGATACGCCGGGCTTCAAGAGAATGCAGGCACGTCAGGCTGGTGGTGCACGTACCTCAGTGACGCCAAAACGCAAGCGCAGCAACTTGATGGTGGATGGTGAAGCGCAGGAATTGTTCCGGCCGGGGGATCGCATTTTTCAAACGAAATTTGGCTATGGCACGGTTATGGCGGCTTCGGGCGACACGTTGGATGTGGAGTTCGACAAGGCTGGATCAAAGAAGGTGAAAGCCGGGTTCGTGGTGGCCGCAGAGCGTGCGGGCGACGTACCGTTTTAGGGCGTAATCCTGCAGATCGGGGGCCACGACGGCCCCCGGATACCCATGAGTATTTTCAGCAAGATGAAAGGGTTGCGTTACAGCAGGCCCTTGATAACGGGCACAAGGGTGAGCACGAGCAGGGTCGCCATTGTGTAGTTGAAGGCGCCTAGGCGGGCGGGGCTTTGCAGCCAGCGGCGGATTTGTGTGCCAGCCCAGGCCCAGGTGCTGACTGAGGGTAGATTCGTGCAGGTAAAGGCGATGGCCACCATGAGGGAGGCGAGCCAGAGTGGTATGGCTTCGGTCGCGTTAGGGGCATAAGCGGTTTGGGCTGTGATCGCCATATAGATGGCCTTGGGGTTGACCCATTGGAAGGCGGCTGCCTGTAGGAATGTAAGGGGTTTTCCGCCTTGTTTCACTTTGCCCGGGGCACTGGCCGTTGCGATCTTATAGGCAAGATACAGTAGATAAAGCGTGCAAATGACGGTTAGGATCAGCTTGAGCTTTGGGAAGGTGTCAAACAATTGAAGCAGACCAAGGCCCAAGAGGAACACCATGAAGCCATGCCCAAGCGATATACCTGCCATATGCGGCAATGACCGACGGAAGCCGTAATTTGCGCCTGACGCCATCAGCATCAGGTTGTTGGGTCCCGGAGTGATGGAGCTGACGAAAGCGAAGGTGATGAGGGCGGGGAGGAAGTCGAAAATCATGGCATTGTCCTTATTTCGAGGCAATGATTGCTGTAAATGAACGCAATTTGGCGTCTTTATTGTTTGATCTCCGACTATTTTTGCAATTATTATATATTATGGATCACAAATCTGATGAAATATTGCGAATTCTGTCGCGCGAGGGGCGGGTTGCGAATACGGAGCTCGCCGAGCGGGTGGCGCTTTCACCCTCGGCTTGTTTGCGGCGTGTGCAGGAAATGGAACGCCAAGGGGTCATTAAGGGCTACCGTGCGGTGCTGGATCGCGAGCAGACCGGCGGTGGTTTTGCCTGCTATGTGTTGGTTGGGCTCTCGGATCATTCCAAGGGCGCCCAGGCAGGGTTTGAACGCGCGATAGGTGCGGCGCGCGAGGTACGCGAGTGTCACAATGTCGCCGGAGCGCATGAGTATTTATTGCGGGTCGAGACGGCGGATTTGCAGGCCTATAAACACTTCCATACAGAAATTTTGGGCACGATAGCCGGTGTGCATTCCATCACCAGCTTGGTGGTGATGGGCACGTCGAAGGACGAGCGCGCTTAGGATTCAATCGGTGTGTCGTGGAAAAAACAGCATGTGAAAACATGGAATACAATACGCAGGGCGTGACATTTGCCCGCCCTGCGTATTGTATATTTTTTGGGTTAGCCTGCGATCAGATTGATGCCCCAGAAAATGATTGCCGACAGGGTTGCTGCGGCAGGTACGGTGATGACCCAAGCGGCGATGATTGTCATGAAGTGAGATCGACGTACAAGTTTACGACGACGACGTTCTTCACGACCCAGTGTCGGGCGTTCTGGCATGGCTTGGCGAGCCTTTTTCAGGCGACGCTCTGCATCCCATTCGCGGAAGAAGCCAACGCCAAACACACCGCCAACCGCGATATGGGTTGAACTGACAGGCAGGCCAAGCCAGCTGGCAACAATCACAGTGATCGCAGCAGAAAGCGCAACGCAATAAGCACGCATCGGGTTCAGTTTGGTGATTTGGCCGCCAACCATACGGATCAGTTTTGGACCAAATAGGAATAGACCAAACGAGATCCCAAGTGCGCCAATGACCATAACCCAGATCGGGATGGTGATGGCATCGGTAAAGCCGCCAGTTTGGGAGGCCTGCACGATGGCCGCCAGCGGACCAACTGCGTTTGCGACATCGTTTGCACCATGGGCAAAGCTGAGCATGGCGGCAGAGACGATCAGTGGAATGGAGAACAGAATCTTCAGGGATTTGTTGCGGTTCTCAAGGCCTTTAGACTGCCTTTTGACCACGGGGATCATGATCGCCCAAGTCAGAACCCCAAGGGCCAGTCCGATCATCAGGGCCATTTGAAGGTCGATCTTGATGATTTTCTTGAGGCCTTTTACGGCAAGGTAGGCAGAAAACGCTCCGGCCATAATGCCGACCAGAACCGGAACCCATTTGCGGGCCGCGGCGATCTTGTCGTCTTGATAGATAATGCGGGATTTGATCAGCCAAAGGAAACCGGCGGCAACAAGGCCACCCAGCAGTGGGGAAATCACCCAGCTGGCTGCGATTTTGCCCATTGTGGGCCAGTTGACGGCAGCGAAACCAGCGGCCGCGATGCCCGCGCCCATCACGCCACCAACAACAGAATGCGTGGTGGAAACCGGTGCGCCAACCCATGTGGCGACGTTCACCCAAAGTGCTGCAGATAGCAAAGCTGCCATCATGGCCCAGATGAATGTGGTGGAGGTGCCCATGCTTTCAGGGGCAATGATGCCCTTGGCGATGGTCGAAACCACGTCCCCCCCAGCAATAAGCGCCCCGGCACTTTCAAAGATGATGGCAATCAAAATTGCACCACCCATAGTCAGAGCATTTGCCCCGACGGCGGGACCCATATTGTTGGCAACGTCATTGGCACCAATGTTCAGCGCCATATAGGCGCCAAAACAAGCAGCAATTACAACGATGGCAGTATTGCCACCCGTGCCAAAGAATAGAACCGCGAACAGCCCTGCAAACATGATAAATACAAATGCCAAGCCCGGCCCAACCATTGGACGCGACATATATTCTGTCGCGGCCTCCAGATTGGAATAGCGCGCTAGATCGCGATCTAACGTTTCTAGATGGCGTGCGTCGTCCTGGTGATCACCCATGAGTCTTTTCCTTGTAACCTAGCGCTGGTTACTCATTTTTACACGGTAAGAGCAAGCTTTGCATTGCCGAACCGTTACAAAAAGTGAAGGTGACATAAAAAAACGGCGATGCCCGGGAGGAGGTGGGCATCGCCGTTACTATAAACCCGGACTAAGGGAGGAGAAATCCAGGTTTGTGATCCACGCAGCTAAGGGAGGAGAAGCTTAGCAGATCATTTAGCTCAGGGTCAGGGAGGAGCGACCCGTCACATATCGTGTGCACCAAGTGGTGCGGTGTAATTGCGACCGCTTCGGGGAGGAGCGAAGAAGTCGCGAGGTCAGATCGTCAAGGGAGGAGAAACGATCCGACCGAAACTTTTTTAGAGGCCGTAAACTGACTCACGTGCAATCGCTGCGATACCGGAACGGGACAGGCCCAGATCGTTCAGCTCGCGAGTGCTGAGCTTAGACAGCTCATTGTAAGTTTTGTTATACAGGCGACGGTTCGCAAAGCCTTCGGCGAGACGAGCAAAGATGCTCTGTGTGCCAGTAGAAGCAGTTGCGGAGAATACTGTTGTGTTAGCGTATGCCATTGTTTTATTCCTTATCATCTTGCCGTTGCGCCGTATTGCGCTGGCTCCGTTGTGTTGATTGCAAAATAGGAATTTGCTGCAAATGCACAACTGGGCAAATCATCAATGCCGCTATGCAGAAAATGCATGGCTCCTTACCTGAAGGTCAACTTTATGTAACGGACGGTATTGAGATGGTGGTCAAAGCCTAGTTTCTAGGGCAAAAGGCTAAAAAGACGACATATACCCTGAGGAGGGCCTCACCAGATGAGTGATCAAAAAACGATTCTTGCAGAGCTTGCACGTGTTCAATTGCCTGATGGCGGCAATCTGGTGAGTCGCGATCTTATTCGCGCGCTTTCTGTGAATGACGGGCAGGTGCGCTTTGTGATTGAAGCAGAAACTGCAGATATGGCTGCGAAGATGGAACCGATCCGGAAAGCCACTGAAGATCTGGTGAAGGGGATGCCAGGTGTCTCGGCCGCCTCTGTTGTGTTGACCGCCCATGGTCCTGCAGCACCTGCGAAAGCGCCGCCTGACCTGAAAATCGGCCGCCACCCGACAAAACAAGATGGGCCACAGGGTGTGCCGGGTGTGGATCACATTATTGTGGTGGCGTCAGGTAAAGGCGGTGTTGGCAAATCAACGGTGTCTTCTAACCTTGCTGTGGCGCTGGCGAAGCAAGGGCGTAAAGTTGGCCTGCTGGATGCAGATATTTACGGGCCGTCCCAGCCGCGTATGATGGGTGTGAATAAGCGCCCGGCCAGCCCGGATGGCAAAACCATCATCCCATTGCATGCCCATGGTGTGACCGTGATGTCGATTGGTTTGATGGTTGAGGAAGACAAAGCCATCGTGTGGCGCGGCCCGATGTTGATGGGGGCGTTGCAACAGATGCTGGGGCAGGTGGAATGGGGCAAGCTTGATGTGCTGATCCTAGATTTGCCGCCGGGTACCGGGGACGTGCAACTGACCCTATGTCAGAAAACCAAGATGGATGGTGCCGTCGTCGTATCGACGCCGCAAGATGTTGCGTTGCTGGACGCGCGTCGCGCGCTCGATATGTTCAACACGCTGGATACGCCGGTGATTGGCTTGATTGAAAACATGTCGACCTTCCATTGTCCGAATTGCGGCCATGAAAGCCATATCTTCGGTCATGGTGGCGTGAAGGATGAGGCCGCGAAAATCGGCGTGCCGTTCTTGGGCGCTTTGCCGGTTGATCTTGAAACCCGTCTGGCGGGCGATAGTGGCACGCCAATTGCGGCAGGTGATGGCCCCATTGCTGATGCTTACGCCGTGCTGGCGCAAAAGCTGGTAGATGCGGGCAAAGCCTGAGATTTATGATTTCATGCCTCCCGCCTGTTGGGGCGGGGGAAGTTGAATGATGACTTGTTGTGGGAATTCATGGGTGGACCTGTGAATTCCCGCCATTTTTGGGGTGGGCTCCCTCGGGAAGCGGTTAAGATTGAGTAAAACCGCCGAAAAAACAGCCATTACAAAAATAAATAGAGCTTTTTGGGGAACACATGGGCGTTTGCTGGCGCACTATATGTAGTGTTCTTCATTGCTGGCTTTCGCCACAATCTGTGCAAATTAAGGGATTTTCAGCGAAACTCTGACGAGTTTGGCGATGTTTTTCAAGCGACTTCCCGTAAATAACTATTGATTTCCATAAATTCCCATGGCATCCCTATTTGTAGATGGACGGGAATTAAGGGGCAATAAGATCCCATGAATCTAGTCAGGTTTCATACAGGCGCCCGCTTCATCGGAAAACTAAGATCCGGCGCGTGAGCGAGCAGACATCTCCCGATGGCACGCGCAGCTGGACTTCCCACAAAGTGGGGCAATTTCGGCAGATTGAGCAGTGGCAGCCGCTCAATCTGCCGTTTCCCCTTCTGGGGTAAAGATTTTGATCCGCAAGGATCACGGGACATTATTGACAGGAGCCGCATCAGTGGTCCGCAGGTTCAGAGGTGAAAGCCACCACAAGGTGGATGCAAAGGGCAGGGTGTCTATCCCAGCTTCTTTTCGCCGTGTGCTTGAAGCGGGTGACCCCAACTGGTGTGATGGCCTAAACCCGGAACTTGTGATTGTTTACGGTGACACAAAACGCCCACAGCTTGAATGTTTCACCATGGAAGCCATTGCTGATGTGGAAACCCGCATCGAGAAAATGCCCCGTGGCAGCAAGCGCCGCAAAGCGCTGCAACGACTTTACAACACACAATCAACGCAGACCTCTGTTGATGAAACCGGACGTTTGGTCTTGTCGGCGAAACTGCGTGATAAGCTGGATCTGGATGGAATGGCGTTTTTTGCCGGTAGTGGCGATACGTTTGAAATCTGGAAACCGGAAACTTACGATGCTGAGATGGATGCCGATCTTGAGGCAGACGATGATTTTGATCCGGACGCAGATCCGTCGATCTATTTGGATGGTGAAGAGGGGCTTTAAGCGATGACTGACGCAGCTTCTGAGAAAAAACCGCATATTCCCGTATTGTTGCGCCCGCTGCTGAAGGCGGTTGCACCTGTGTCCGGGCTTTGGCTGGATGGAACTTTTGGCGCGGGTGGCTATACGCGCGGCTTACTTGATGCTGGCGCGGATTGTGTGATCGGCGTTGATCGTGATCCGCTGGCGTTTGAAATGGCGGCACCTTGGGCCACTGAATACGGTGATCGACTGCGTATGGTTCCGGGCAACTTTGCTGATATGGATATGCTCGCAGGCGAGCTTTTGGACGGGGTTGTGTTGGATCTGGGTGTTTCCTCGATGCAGCTTGATCTGGCAGAGCGCGGATTTTCTTTCATGAAAGACGGCCCGCTAGATATGCGGATGAGCCAAGATGGTGTGTCTGCTGCGGATGTCGTGAACGGCGCGAGCGAAGCCGTGTTGGCGGATATTTTGTTTCAATATGGTGAAGAGCGGCAATCGCGCCGGATTGCCCGTGCGATTGTTGCTGCGCGTGCAGAGCGACCGTTTGAAACCACGTTGCAGTTGGCTGATCTAATTGAGAAAACGCTTACACGTTCAAAGCCTGGCCAAAGCCATGCCGCGACACGCAGTTTTCAAGCCTTGCGCATTGCGGTGAACGATGAATTTGGCGCGCTGATTGCCGGACTTGAGGCGGCAGAGCGTGCGCTTAAACCCGGTGGGCAGCTGGCGGTGGTGACCTTCCATTCCCTAGAGGATCGCGTTGTGAAGCGGTTCCTAGCTGCACGTTGTTCCAGTGGGGGTGGCGGCAGTCGTCATGCGCCGGAAACCGCTGAACGCACACCGGAATTTAGCCAGAAAATGCGCCGCGCCATTGGGCCGGATGACGAAGAATTGGCTGAAAATCCAAGATCGCGGTCAGCACGTTTACGGGTTGCAGAGCGTACCGAATCCACACCTTCTCCCTTTGATCGCAAGGGCATGGGGCTACCACGATTGGCCCTAGACGGGGGTGTAATATGATGCGCAGCATTATGTTTCTGATGACAGGCCTTGTGGTGATGGGGTTGGCGTTTTGGGCCTACCGCGAGAATTACCGCACGCAAGAAGTTTCCCGTGATATCAAATCGTTGCAGCTTGAAATCGCAGAGGCGCGCGGTGCGTTGGCAATTTTAAATGCGGAATGGGCCTATTTGAACCGCCCGGATCGCTTGCGTGAATTGGCAGAGTTGAATTTTGATAGCTTGGGGCTGTTGCCGCTGACCGGTGCGCATTATGTACGTGTGGATCAGCTTGCTTGGCCCTCGATGCCAACCATATTTGATCAGATTGACAACCCTGTGGAAGTGATGGGGGTGATTATTGAGGCACAAGCTATTGGAGGCAGTGAATGATCCGCACACCTCTTCGCCCGCTGGCACGTATTCTGTCTGCCCGGGACAAGGGTGAAAATCCGGACCGGATTGAGCGTGATAACATTCGAGTCAGACATGAGGAAATGCAAGGACGTGCGCGGCAACGTGCTGAGGGGCGTCTGCTTGTCTTGTCCGTATTTTTTCTTGTAGCATTTTCGGCGGTAGGGCTGCGCATGGGCTCGATCTCTGTATCGGTCCCACAGGAACCGCGCTCCGGTGGGGTTGGTGATAACATTTTGGCGCAACGTGCTGATATTACCGATAGAAATGGAAATATCCTAGCAACAAATATCGCGACTTATTCGCTTTATGCCCACCCTCAACAGATGATTGACCCAGTTGGCGCTGCGATACGCTTGGCTGAAATCTTCCCAGAGCTTGATGGCGAACAACTGAACCGCCACTTCACGGGCGCGCGTAAGTTCGTTTGGGTTCGTCAAAAATTGAGCCCAGAACAGCGCCAAGCCGTGCATGAGATTGGCGAACCAGGCCTGTTGTTTGGCCCACGTGAAATGCGCTTGTATCCCAACGGTGCGCTTGCAGCCCATGTGATGGGCGGGGCGTCTTTTGGGCGTGAAGGCGTGAATTCTGCTGAGGTGATTGGCGTTGCTGGGGTGGAAAACACTTTTGATGAGATGCTGCGCGATCCTATCAATAATGGTGCACCGCTGGCGCTTTCCTTAGATATGACCGTGCAGGCCGTTGCGGAAGAAGTTCTAAGCGGTGGAATGCAGCTGATGAATGCAAAGGGTGCTGCCGGGGTTCTGATGGATGTGCACACCGGCGAGGTGATCTCGTTGGTGTCCTTACCTGATTTTGACCCCAATGAACGTCCGCACGTGCTGACCGAAGGTGATCAAGCCGATAGCCCATTGTTTAACCGAGCGGTGCAGGGGGTTTATGAACTGGGGTCGACCTATAAATTGTTCGCCTTAGCCCAAGCAATGGACGAAGGGTTGATCAATCCGGATACAATGATTGATACTCAAGGGCCTTTGAAATGGGGTCGGTTTAGTATCCGAGACTTCCACAATTACGGCCCGCAGCTTTCAGCAACGGAAGTTCTCGTGAAGTCATCAAACATTGGCACAGCGCGTATTGCGCAGATGATTGGAGCAGAACGACAGAAAGAGTTTCTGGCCTCTCTGGGGCTGACAGTTCCGACCCCGGTGGAGATGTTGGAAGCGTCTGGAAGCCGACCGTTATTGCCTCCGAATTGGTCAGAGTTGTCAACGATGACAATATCTTATGGCCATGGGATCAGCGCGAGCCCAATGCATTTGGCGGCTGCTTATGCGTCAGTTGTGAATGGCGGTACACGGATTGTACCGACTTTACTGCGCCAAGATGCACCACAAAATGGTCCCCGCGTGGTATCGGAAGAGGTATCACGCATTTCCCGCGATATGCTGCGCCAGGTGGTGACACGCGGCACGGCGAGCTTTGGTGAAGTTGAAGGCTATGAAGTCGGCGGCAAAACCGGATCGGCGGACAAGCCGCGCCCGCAAGGCGGCTATTATGATGACAAAGTGATCTCGACCTTTGCCTCAATTTTTCCAGCGTCTGATCCGCAATATGTGTTGATCGTAACCTTGGATGAACCTTCCATTGAGGGTCTGGGCGAAACCCGCCGCACCGCAGGTTGGACAGCTGTGCCGGTGGCCGCGGAATTGACGCGGCGGGTGGCACCGCTTTTGGGACTGCGGCCACAGATTGAAACTCTGCCCCTGACTGCG
>Ga0209292_1004369_pt1 | contig 14953 bp, 14 predicted proteins | sample GOMGulsemesocosm_2_FD_184634 | JGI IMG/M metagenome (GOLD analysis project Ga0209292, IMG submission 184634) | Methane-oxidizing microbial communities from mesocosms in the Gulf of Mexico - GOM9C Gulf of Mexico (SPAdes) (version 2) | ecosystem: Environmental > Aquatic > Marine > Cold seeps... | reverse complement strand
CAAGGTAAGTATCGGCTTTGCCACGATGGCGAGTAATCACCTTATTACAACCACAGTAATAACAAAGCGTATGACAAAATGGGATATGCACATAAAGTGACAATTCGCGGTTTTGCGAGTTTTCTATTGCTTGAATAAAATCTTCATGTTGAAAATTATCATGAAACTCTAACGCTGTTGGATAAGATGTGTATCTTGGTCCGCTGGTGTTATATTTATTTAATAGCGTATTATCGAAAAATTGACTTACTTTCATGTTTTCATACCGTTTTATTTAGTGAACGAAAACATTATAACCTTTTATAAATTGGGGCTATTGATCAAGCGCAATAATCGGGTGATAAGAAGGACAATAACTGGATTAGCACTTATAGCAAAAACATTTGAAGATGCAAGGTTCACCTGAAGCAAAGCATCTTCATGTAGTTTGGCTATAGTAAATCAAATAGAAAGCTAAGGAGCTAAACGGGTAAGTTGTTCCGTGGTAAAGTCATAAAGCTGCCCCAAATCAGAAACAACGTCATTATGCATACTCTCTAAGGCCGTCATACGTTGATAATCTTCACGCATACGTTCTTTTTTAGTGAGTAATTTACGCGCATCAAGAATGGCAAGCTCTTTAATTGCATCATACAAACCATAAATGCCCGGAAATTTCTCAGGTAAGTCAGTTATTGTTTTTAATGATGACAACAAGACAGATAGACGCCAGCACCCTTCATCAAACTCACATTGCTCTTGCTGCATAGCCCGCGTAATCAACAATACGCTATCAAAGACTTTTGCATCGTGCTTATTTAGCGCTTGTTGTTGTGCTAATACAGCTTCTGCCTGTTGTTCTTTTTGCTGTGCTAGTTGTTTTAATAACTTACCCGCATAAAATGCTAAAGCAAGTACAATAGCTACAGCGAGCAATAGAGCATAAAGCCAAAAATCACTCATTGAACTTACTCTTTCTCTTCAAAATCGGAAAAGTCTGGGCGATCTAATTTATCCCATAAATCATCTTCGCTATCGCTACTACTTGATTCATCGCTTTCACTCTCTTCGTCTTCATCAAAACCTAATTCAGCTGATAATTCTTGATGACGTTCCATTTTCTCATTGTAGTAATCGACTTCTTGCTCAGTTAAAGCAATATCATCTTCTTGTTTAGCCAAAAGACTTTGCAATAATTCATCTTGCTCAATAGCATCGATTTCTTGCTCTGGGGTTAATGCTACAGGAGTGATTTCTTGCTTGTTAGATAGCTCAACGTCAGTATTTTCAACAAAACGAACAGCTGCAATCGGCGCTGGTTCTTGACTGCTTTGTTGTACTTCTACTTGTTTAGATTTTTCGGCTTTAGCTTTTTCAGCTTTAGTCATTATTTTACCTAAAACAATCGGTGTTTTATTGCCAAGTCGAGGGTCTTTGTTAACCCCTTTCTGGTTATTCTGAGTTTGGTCAGGCATTGCTTCTTTCTGACGATTTCCGGCCACTTTTCCCGTTGTTTTACGGGTACGTTTTTCAACATTAGCTAATTCTTGCTTACTTAACTTAGGCTTAGCCGTAGGTGCTCCACCTGGTTTTCTAGATTTTTTTGAACGAGACATAGTTACAATTACTTTTTTACTAATTAATTGTCGCTATTTTACGTTATTAATAGGTGAAAAACCTTAAAAAGCAGAAAAAAGACACAAAAAAAGCGCCAATCGGCGCTTTTCCCAAAACTTAGTAACTTAAAGACGTGTCTTAATATTTGGGTGGGTATTAATTTCCCCCCCTTTAGAAATAACAACAACATTTTCATTACAAGTTAGAATTGCTATATGCGTATCATGGAAGTCTCTAATAAAGTTAAGTCTATAACCAAATTGCGTTAAACTACTAGCAGCAAATTTTTGTGCTAATGTTAAATCTTCCCATAAATCATCGAAGTCACCTATCGTTGGCTCTCGCCTTTCCGATAAGTCTACTTTTTGCATTGCCGCAGCCATAATTTACTCTTCCCAGTTGAATTATGCTTAATAATTTGAGTAAAAGTTAACCTACTTTACATATAACATCAATAGCGATTACACTATCTACATTGAAATAATTGGTGTTCAGCCAACTAGTCTTTGAAATATAAGGTAAAAAAATGACACGTGTATTGGATGAATTATCAGCATTATTAAAGTTAGAGGTTATTGAACAGGGCATCTATCGAGGTCAAAGCCAAGATTTAGGTTATAAGGCTCTATTTGGTGGCCAAGTAATGGGCCAAGCTCTTTCAGCGGCACAAGAAACAATCGCTAAAAATCGCTTTGTTCATTCTCTGCATTCTTACTTTTTGCGGCCTGGTGACGCTAGTTTACCTGTTGTATATGAAGTAGAAGTCATTCGTGATGGCTCGAGTTTTAGTACCCGTAGAGTGCAAGCAGTCCAAAAAGGTAAAGCCATATTTTATATGACGGCGTCATTTCAACACGCTGAAGAGGGCTTTGAGCATCAAGATACTATGCCTAAAGTTACCGCACCTGAAGATCTTCCTTCATTTACTGATTATATAAAAGCCAATCAACAATATATTCCCGAGTCACTTCGCGAAAAATTTTTGGCTGAAAAACCTATTGATATACGACCTGTACAGCAATACAACTGGTTAAAGCCAACGCCTACGGACTCAGTGAATCAAATGTGGATAAAAGCTAATGGTGATTTACCTGATGATTTAGGCATACACACCTATATGTTGGCTTACACATCAGATTTCCATTTCTTACCAACAGCATTATTGCCTCATGGAGCAAGTCATTGGCAACCAAACTTTCAAATTGCCACTATAGACCACGCCATGTGGTTTCACCGTCCATTTCGCTTTGATGATTGGTTGTTGTATTGCATGGACAGTCCTTCAGCGAGTAATGGTCGAGGGTTAGTTAGAGGTCAAATATATAATCGTCAGGGTGAATTAGTTGCCTCAACCATGCAAGAAGGTGTAATGAGACAACGATAGTTTATTCGCCACCAATAGTAGTTATTAGCTACATAGGAAAGACACAACGATGTAACTCTCGGGCTCAGTGAGTTACTTCATCCTATAAGATGGTGGTATTAGGCAGTCATGACTAAATCAAATGTTTATAAATCCATCGCCATTTGACTATAAAGCTCTCATAATACTATTTAGTCCGTTTTCTCTCTTCTATTGCTTTACGTTTCTCAACGGCTAGTGAGGTAACATCGGCCTTTAATACCGGTACTAAACCTAAGATAAAATATACTTCAGCCATTAAAAACAAAGGTCCGATAAGAAACTGACTCAAGTCATCAACAAAAGCTGGTTTCGCTTTTTCATAATAATGACCAATAAACTGAATAATCCAACCAACAATAAATATGCCCACAGCAATAGTGACTAGCCCTTCTGTATTCTTAAAGATTTGCGCGGCAAACAAATTAACTAAAATATAAACCAGCATACCCAGAGCTAATAAACGGTGCAAAGCAATATAATATATAGCTATGACTGAAAATATGACCATCGCTAAGGTAAAATTGAGAGTAACAGGCGTACTAAAAATTTCATCCATGGTGATTTCAAATGCAATAGTACTCAGCAGTAGAGTTACCGCAAAAACTATCAAAGGCACACCAATAAAGTGGGTGTTAATATTTTTTTGATTTAAGTGAACACTTTTATATCGTGCTAATTGCTCTTCAATGGACTTCATTTAAATACTCTCAGTTATGAATTTTTTTGCCAATCATGGCCACTTGGGAGCTGAAATACGCGCAAATCAAATTGCGGCGCGATAGCAAAAAGGTGGTCAAATATATCAGCTTGAATGGCTTCGTAATCAAGCCAATCTGTCGTATTAGCAAAGCAGTATATTTCAAGTGGCAAACCCGCTTCAGTAGCTGCCAATTGCCTAACCATACAGGTTAGATCATCTCGGATTTGAAGGTTTTTCTGTAAATACTTGGTAATATAAGCGCGAAATGTTCCTATATTAGTCAGTTGTCGGCTATTCATAGAATTGAACGACTGAGCCATATCGTCGCCGTTTCTTTCTTGAGTATTCAAAGCAAGTTCTTGCTTTTTACCTGACAGGTAACCTTCTAATAAATTCGCATTGGTCAGTTGATTAATTTTTTCAGCACTGTAAAAGTCAATGCTCGAAATATCAATAATAACCGTACGTTTAATGCGCCTTGCTCCCGTATGGTACATATTACGCCAGTTTTTGAAGGAACCACTAATCAGAGCATAGGTCGGTACTGTGGTAATGGTTTTATCAAAATTCTCTATTTTTACCGTACTTAATCCAATTTCTAGTACATCACCATCGGCACCATATTTGGGTAATTCAACCCAGTCACCTGCAACAACCATTCTATTGGCAGAAATTTGAATACTCGCGACCAAACCTTTGATGGTGTCTTGAAATACTAACAACAATACCGCGGTCAAAGCACCCAAGCCACTGAGTAGATAAACAGGAGAGCGATTAATGATCAGAGAAATAATGACAATAGTCATCACTAAATACAAAGCTAATTTTATTATTTGAATAATGGCGTTTAGTGGTAAAAAACGCTGTTTGGCGCTTTCTTGGTATATACTACGACTGACATTTAACAAGGCGCTAACAGAGCGAACTATTTGAAAAGTAATCAATACCTTACTTAATAATATAAGTAAGTTACTTGCAAGACTATCAGCTTCTAAAATTAACGGTGTTAAAAATAAGATTAAAAGTAAAGGCAGTAACAAGGTCATTCTATTAAGAACATTATGCTCTATCAAGGCGTCATCCCAAGTATTTTTACTCTTGATAATTACCTTATTAAGCAACTTTAGTATTTGGTGTTTAGCAATGTAGTAGCTAAGTCCGGCAACCAAAAAAATTAACCCTATACCTACGGCAATTGCGCCACTAGCTATATAGTTAGTGCTTAGACCTTGCTCACTCAACCACATACTGATCAATTCGTTCATCGACTGCTCCTATCATTTTGTAGGCAAGTAATACCAATTTGATTAAATTTCTTCCCAACTCAGAGCTTTACTCAATGTTCAATAACAAGGCAAATTTGTTTAGGTCTAGTCATTCTAAACCACATAAATTTAACGATGTTAATGGTCATTGAGTAAGCTCCCATAGGGCGAATTTAAAGGGGTTATATGCGGCGTTATTGATTTTGATAAGGGAATAACCATTCTCTTCAATCAATGCCTTGCCTCTAAACCCTTTAACTTTCGCTGAGTGGGAAAGAACTTAATCAACTTGGTATAAGTTAATTCACTAACGCTTATTTTTATTTATCGCTGGGGCAGCTGTATTGCTGTTTCATTTTCTCAAGCCTAGCATCTTTATCATGCCAAAATTTGGTTAACCATTTTTGAAAAGCGACCCTATCATTACGGTCTGAAAAATTGATATGTCCTAACTCACTCTTAATATCTAAGGTATGAATGTCCATGTATACCGTTTCAACTTGTCCGTAGACAAAATCACTAAAGTTGGGAATACCCTCAGGGTAATAAATGGTCACATCGACAATTTTAGTCAAATGCTCCCCCATTGCATCAAGTACAAAAGAGATGCCTCCTGATTTGGGTTTAAGTAAATATTGAAAAGGAGAGCCTTGTTTGTCATGCTTTTTTTGACTAAAACGCGTCCCTTCAATAAAGTTCATTACACTCACAGGTTTGTGCTTAAACTTAGCACACGCATTTCGTGTCGTTTCTAAATCTTTCCCGCGTAAGTGAGGATTTTTCTTCAAAAAAGCTTGGCTATATCGTTTCATGAAGGGAAAGTCGAGTGCCCACCAAGCCAAACCTAATAATGGTACATAAATAAGTTCTTTTTTTAGGAAAAACTTTAAAAAGGGAATATTGCCATGTAAAGCCCGTTGTAATATCACAATATCAACCCAGCTTTGGTGGTTAGCTAACACTAAATACCAGTCATTAATTTTCAATTCTTCTAACCCAGTCACCACTATAGTGGTTTTGGTGAATATCTTTTGAATAAGACTATTGGTAGCAACCCAGTTACTCGCCATTAAATCAAGTAAATAGCTAAATATTTTTTTAGAAAAACGCAATGGAATTAACGCTTTAAAAAGTGAAAAAACTAAAATGGGCATTAACCAAAATATAGTATTAAGGATATAAAGAGAGAAAGATAAGAAACCAATTAGTTTGGCCGGTAAAAAATTTAGCATATATTAATAAGAACTAGGAAAAGATAAGTAACACGGATAGTGTTATTTAATCATGATTTAGCTAATAATTATATTTTTTTATTACCTGCTAACTGGACGTTCTAATATTAATTCAGTGTTGCCCATTCAAAATACAAAATGAACAAAAAGCGATCACTTTTATTTTATAACAAACTATTTCCGCAATTTGTCATTACCTAGCCACATAAAACACTTAGTTCGCCACATATACCTCCTAAAGTTACTAAAAACATATGTTTCATATTTTCAAAAAATGAATATTTCTCTTAATAATTGAGTTTTTACTCAATTTGTTGCATACTTAAATTAGTGCAACAAAGGAGATAAAATGAATTTTAATAGAGCTGTAATCAAAGTTGGTAGTGCCTTAGTCGCACCCACTAGCGAGGGTTGTAGCGGTCAGTACATATTAGCAATAGCACAATTTATAACCACCTGCCAACAGCAAGGTAAAGAGATAATACTAGTCTCTTCTGGAGGCGTCGCCGCTGGGCGTACTGTCATTCAGCATGGCTCCCCAAAACTATCACTCTCCACTAAAAAAGCGATGTCCAGCGTAGGGCAAATGCAAATGATGGCTAATTGGCAGCGTTTTTTTGATGTGCCTTGTAGCCAAATACTCATTACCCAAAATGATTTAGCGGATAGAGAACGTTTTATTAGCATTCAAGAAACGATTAAAATTCAATTAGCCAATGGTGTACTACCGATCGTTAATGAGAATGATACTGTCACCACCAAAGCACTCTCTATAGGCGATAATGACAATCTTGCCGCCTTAGTTGCCCAAGCCTGTGAGGCTGATAGTTTATTCATTTTAAGTGATATTGATGGGGTGTTTACCAAAGACCCAAATATCAATGACGATGCCGTATTAATTCCCAATATTGATAAGATCACTGATGAAATATATGCCATGGCTGGTACAAGTCGTAATCCGCTAGCGATGGGTGGCATGAAAACCAAAATAGAAGCCGCTGAAAAAGCCGTAGAACACGGTATCAATACCTATATTATCAATGGTACTAAAAGCGAGGTATTTAGCTCTCTTTTAGCACAAATTAATCCAGGTACCCGTTTTGCCGCTGATAAACAGATCATTACGGCGAAAAAACATTGGTTGAAACATACCTTAAAAAGTCGAGGAAAAATTAAACTCGACCCTGGCGCTGTTAATGCCATTGTTAATAAAGGCGCATCTCTGTTGCCTGCAGGTATAAAGTCAGTGACTAATCGATTTAAAGCCGGTGATGCCATCGATCTGATAGACGCACAAAATAATACGGTAGTCGCCAAAGGTATTACTTTATATAGTCACTATGATTTGAAAAGAATTATGGGAAAACACAGTAATGACATCATCGCTATTTTAGGGCATGACTATGGTGAAGTTGCTGTACATCGCGATGATATGGTTATTTTATAATTCACTGAATATGTTCATCACAACTTCACAATTTTTGATAAGAGTAGCAAAATGACCGACTTTAATATCGCCACTATGGCAAAAAAAGCTAAAACAGCGAGCAGAGCCGCCGCACAACTGAACAGTAGTGAAAAAAATGCCCTACTAAATGCCATTGCCACAGCTATTGAAAGCAATAGTGACATTATAATTCAAGAAAATAGTAAAGATATCACCGCAGGTCGTGAGAAAGGTTTGTCGCAAGCCATGCTTGATAGACTCGTTTTAACAGAACAAGGTATTAAAGAGATTGGCTCCGCGATTCGCGAGATTGTTGCCTTAGCGGACCCTATTGGCGATATTGATAAATTATCATTACGCCCTAATGGCATACAAGTCGGTAAAATGCGTATTCCTCTTGGTGTTATAGCTATGATATACGAGGCCCGACCTAATGTTACTGCTGAAGCCGCTGCTTTGTGTATAAAATCAGGTAACGCCGTTATTTTACGTGGTGGCTCTGAAGCTATTCACTCTAATTTAGCCATTGCCCGTTGTTTACATCAAGTGTTAACTGAACATGATATAGATGAAAATATAGTCAGCGTTATTCCTGATACTAGCCGCAGTATTATTGAGCAACTACTTCAACAAAGTGACACCATTGACTTAGTTATTCCACGTGGCGGTGAAGGCCTTATTCGTTATGTGAGCGAAAACAGTCGTATTCCTGTTATTCAGCACTACAAAGGCGTGTGTCACTTATATATCGATAAATATGCTGATTTAGATAAAGCTATCGACATTTTAGTCAATGGTAAAACCCAAAAGCCTAGTGCTTGCAATGCCTTTGAAACGGTATTGGTACATGGCGATATAAGTGCAAGCTTCCTGCCATTAGCGGCGAAAGCATTAAATGATGCTGCGCAAGTTAAAGTGCATGCCTGTAAAAACAGTATTGGTTATTTTTCCAACGCTGAGTTAGCAACCGAAGAAGATTACCAAGCTGAGTACTTAGCACAAGAAATTGCAGTTAAGGTTGTAAATAGCTTTGATATGGGGATTAGCCATATCAATGAATTTACCTCAGATCATACTGAAGTAATAATCAGCCAAGATATTTCACGGACTCAAAAATTTGTTCGTCAAATAAATTCCTCTGTCGTGATGGTTAATGCATCTTCACGCTTTTCAGATGGAAATCAATTGGGTTTAGGCTCTGAAATAGGTATTTCAACGAGTAAGTTACATGCATACGGGCCTATGGGTTTGGAAGCATTAACTACAGAGAAATTTGTTGTGTTTGGTGATGGACAAATTCGAATTTAGCATAGCACTTTTCCTAACAAGTAAAGCTCAAGTCATGAGTAATGCACAATAGACTTGAGCTTTCATACCTTAAACCTACAATGTATTTACTCAATCCATAGAGAAATGGTTGATCTTTCCGGGTTAAATTCTGTGCAAAATAACAAGCCTCTAGCCGCAGCTAGAAGTATTTAACTTCATCTTAAACAAAGCCTCTACTTAGTATAAATACCCACAGTTTTCTGCAAAACCATCTCAAAAGCTAAACAACCGCTAGAACAAAGTTTCCCTGTTAAAAGTTAAAGCATTTAGCTTTATGGCCGATATAATTAACTTGGGTTTACGATTAAGGATAATCATGATTAACAATGTATTAAACAGTCCCTTAGATTTAAAGACATTCCTTACCCGACCCGTCAATGAACAAGACCTGACTCTCACCGATGAACTTAAAAACATTGCACCAGAAATAGTTCAAGAGCTATTGAATCAGTTTGATGAAAAAAAAGTCGAACAATTACTTCATCAAGAATTATCTTCACTACTCACTATAACAAGTGCACCTACAGCCTTTGATTACAAATATTCAGATAAAGAATTAGCTTTACGCACAGTGGTAAGCAGTCAACAAGAAGGTCTACTCAATAATGAAAACAGCAATGAGCTGATGAAACGTTTAGATAAGTCGGTAAAAGACATTCACGGAGCTTATGCCAATACCAGTGATATATTAGCTAGCTTAGGACAATTAGGTCATAAGCAAGAATCATTTTTAGCCTCGAGTGAACAGCGTGTTGAACGGGCGCTTGGCTCTTATATGGAAAGCTTGAATCGTACAGATAATGAAGATAATGATAACTACAGCTTTGCGGTAGAAGTAAAAACTAAAGAAGGTGACATTATCAATATCACCTTTAATTCATCACAAGGTTATGATGAAGTGACAGGAAAAACAGTAGATGGTTTTGGTCTCAGTTATCAAGTTGAGGGTGACTTGTCAAAAGCTGAGCATCAAGCACTAACCGAAGTATTGTCGGGGATTGGGGAAATGGCTGATGAATTTTTTAAAGTAAGTCAAAACTCATACAGTAAATATGTTCCTGCAGGTCAATCTGAATTTAACGTAGATTTTTTGGCTGCTTTTAATCATCAACAATTATCTGGTTTTGATGTATCTTTTTCGACCTCTGAAAATCAGAAATTTGGCTCTCCGGAAAATAATCTCGATCTAAGTTACCACGTCGATCAAGAGTCAAACCAACAAGCGCTTACTTTTACCTCTCAGGCGGGTATTAATGAAATAGATTTCTCGTTAGATATGTCTACTTTTGGCGGTAAAGACGTAAAGCAAATGCAGCAATACATAGCCACCTTAGATAAAAACCTCGAAGATAGTCGTCAGAATAGTAAAGGCGAAAACACAACATCTGCACTGGGTAAAAAAGATGATTTAAAAATGCAACAAGGCTTTGCTATTTTTAAAGGCGCTTTTGCTAGTATGTCATCGGCAGCGCACCGATATAGCAATATAGAGTCAGTCGCTGCTCAACAATTCACTGATGGTCAAGCAATGGTCGCAGAGTTAGTCGATAACATGCTTACAAATGATCCTCGCTATCAAGGACTTGGCAGCGAAACGAATAATACCTTAGGTACTGGCATTTCTAAACTAGCAGATTTTGATGCTAAATTTTCATTTTCAAGAGAGCCACAAAACCGACGAGAACTGGCCCCTAAAATTAGCGTTGAGTTAGAGCAAATCACCCAGCAACACAAATCAGGAAAATTAAGCGGGGTAACTCAAAGTAAAACAGTAGCGACTCATTTCGATTATCAGCTTACCAGGCCTGATTACTATGACAAAACAGAAAGCTACAACATTGGTACCGCAGTCAAAAATCAAGCATTGGTTGGACTTGATCAAAAACACCAAGTAGATGTTAGTAAAGAAAGTTATCAATTTAACCCTAAAACGAATCAATATGAACTGCAAATGGCATTTAATGAAAAGATAGCGAATGAGAGCAGCATCCGTCTAATTAATGATATTTGGCTGGAAAACACAGAAAGTAGCCATACGATGGATAAAAAAGAGCGTATCGCTAACGAAGGAAAACCAGAAGATTTTAAGCGAACAAATCACCATTATCATAAAAAACTCATGACGTTAATTGGTGATTTAGATAAGTTAGCAGAAAATAAACACGTTAAGCGTGAGTATCTTATGGAATTAAGTAACGTGAACTTTTTCATGGATAACAGTAAAACTTAACCTGCTGCAGGTGTTAACCAAATACCAATCTCAAATTTACCCTTAGTTAAGCTCCACCTTAATGAGTACGCCTCGCATTCGGCTTTTGTTTTACAATACTCAATGCTAAACGATTTTCCCATTCACCAAGATGCTGAAGCTGACAGGCTTGTTCACTATCAAAACGAACACATTGTTTAATATTTTTAACAACAACACCGATTTTCAATAACTGCTTTTGAATAGTATTGCGCAATACATCATCGAGTTGCTGCTCTTTCATCAAAGCAACTTCTTCATTGGTGTTAAAAACACAGGTAACAACTAGGCTAGCAGGAAAGTTAGTGTAATTAGCTCTATGGGTTAACCAAACAAAACCTGCTATTTCATGCAAAGATGACTCACAGGCAATGGTCAGCGCTTTACAAACGTTGTTATCTATTTTTTGATTCGTTTTACTTAATTTCATCACTTGTTTCCCATTCAGTTTTAGCTATTTTAACTGCCTTATAAATTGAACACAACCAATGCACATACGCTATTACTTCAGCCAAAATTAAGTTAAAACCTGACATCAAAGGTCCAGCATTGAAGACTACATTTTTTGTTATTTAACCGCTTACATGGTGCTGAGGTGAGAATAAATGTAATAGATTTAGTATAAACCTTGAGATTATCTTAGTTACTGAGTATGCTACGCGGCCTTTTTCTCGTAGGCATTCTTTTAGGTATTAATGATGATAGGTTTCGATTACGGTACGTCCAATTGTGGTGTCGCCACTATGCGCAACGGCCAACCCCACATTATCCCTTTACTTGGTGATCAGCAGGGTGGTGGCTCATACATTGCCTCTAACTTATATGCTCCTAGCCGTGACGTTATTCCTAACTGGCTTGCTCAACAGCTGCCTACCACTGAACATGCCAATTATCTTGTTGAGCGAAAAAATCAGATTCAGAAGGGTCAAGCGGCACTGCGTGAATTAAAATTTGATGGTATCTCAAGTGATTTACTCTTCGGTAAAACTGCTTTAGAGCAATACCTTGAAGATCCTGAAGAAGGTTATTACATCAAATCACCTAAGTCATTTTTAGGCGCTAGTGGCTTAGCACCTGCACAAATGCAATTTTTTGAAGATATTGTTGCTTGTATGATGAGTAATGTTAAAAAACTTACCGAGCAAGCTTTACAAAAAGAAGTAACACAGACCGTTATCGGTCGACCGATTAATTTCCAAGGTTTAAACGGCGAAGAAAGTAATCGACAAGCGATTAATGTGTTAACTAATGCAGCAAAACGTGTTGGCTTTAAAGAGGTTGAATTTCAATATGAGCCAGTGGCTGCTGGTTTTGAGTTTGAAGCCTCATTAACAAAAGAAACACGCGTATTAGTGGTTGATATTGGTGGCGGTACTAGTGATTGCTCTATGATACTTATGAGTCCTAATTTCACTAACAGTGATAACCGTAGCGATCACTTACTTGCTCATACCGGTGTTCGAGTAGCAGGTAATGACTTTGATATTCAATTAGCGTTACAAGGCATTATGCCAAGCTTAGGCATGAACAGTTTATTAAAAACAGGCAAGCCGATGCCAACAAGTAGCTTTTATCAAGCACTAGCGATAAATAATATTAATGAACAAACAGAATTCTACAGCGCTAAAAATAGACGCGATTTACTTCAGCTATCCCGTGATGCGAAAGAAACAAGTATGGTAGAACGCTTAGTGGCGGTACATGATCACAAACTAAGCTATCAATTAGTTAATGCCGCTGAACAAGCAAAAATAGCTTTATCTGAGCAAAGTGAACAAACTATCGACTTAAACGATATTTCTGATGGACTATTTGCTGAAGTAAATAAAGAAACTTTACGCTCAGCCAATAAACGCACTTTAGAAAGCATTGCCAGTATAATGCATTCTGCAGTTCAACAAGCACAGTGCCAACCCGAAGTTATATTTGTTACTGGCGGTACAGCAAAATCGCCAGTATTGAGTGAATTTTTACAACAACAAATGCCCAACATCCCTATCGTAGTAGGTGATCATTTTGGCAGTGTCACCTCAGGCTTAGCGCGTTGGGCTGAAAAGATATACAAATAAAATGATTAGGCTATACTGAAAAAACAATTTAAATTAGCTATAGCCTTTAATGCCTCCTTTTTTCAAGCACCAAGCATTAGTGATTTTTCTAGTCATTATTACTCACTCTGCTAACGCCTCAGATCTCATCCGTTATATTGATTCTAAAGCGTATCCTGACCCAAAACAGGCCTATTTTGTTGATTTATTAACTTTAGTGCTTGAAGCAACTAAAGGTGAATATGGCGATTACCTATTGCGGTCAGAGCCAGCAGAAATGTCACAGGGAAGAACATCATTGATGCTAGAGCGGAATGAGGTTATTGACATAACTTGGCGCATGACCTCAAGGGATCTAGAGCAAAAATTACAGGCTATTTACTTTCCCATTTTAAAAGGCTTAATGGGTCATAGAATATTCATTATTCGTAAAAAAGATCAAAGTATATTTTCAAAAAATCTATCTTTAATGAATTTAAAAAAAATACACTTAGGCCAAGGTCATAATTGGCCTGACTCAGAGATTTTGCTCAGCAATGATTTTACTGTGATCAAGGGATATCATATTTATTTTTTGGAGATGTTAAAGAAGGGCCGTTTTGATTATTATCCAAGAGGCCTGCATGAGCCTTGGGTTGAAATAAGTAACGAACCTGAATTGGCAGTTGAAGAAAATTTCATGATTAAGTACCCCGCACCAATGTTTTTTTTCGTTAACAAAAAAAACAAACGCCTACAACAACGGTTAGAGCTTGGTTTAAACAGGCTGCTAAAATCTGGGGAGTTTGATAAATTCTTTCAAAATCATCCTATAACCTCAGGAATTTTAACTAAAGCAAAGGTTAACAAGCGTACTGTTTTCACTTTAAATAATCCTCTATTATCTGAAAGTTCTAAGGAATTATTAACCGATGAACGCTTATGGGTTCAGTTTTAATTAACACATAAAAAACGACGCTAATGCGTCGTTTATTGAAAGACTCTGATAATTTAAATTAGTTATTTAACTTCTAACGCTTTAACTAACATAGTGTTGCCAGTTATCCCAACAATTTGACACTGACTTTTTTCACTAATACAGACACCATCAGCCTCTTCAGCTAAACGCGCTTGCCAATCGATACCTGAATAACGAATGGTACCGCTAGTTTCATTAATTTCAGCGCTTGCAGGTACTTGCAAACCTATCATATCGCTAGAGTCATCCGTTTTATCTTTCGAATTCTGTAATGACTTTAATGGCTTCCATAAAATAGCAGCAACAACAGCAGTTAATAGACCCACCGTTAATATTTCACTTTGCCAACCCTCAACAAACCCAATACTAACTAAAATACCGGTAGTTAAACTTGCTATAGCAAAAAAGAGTAATGGGCCACTTAACCCCATAATACTCAGCTCAAGAACAAAACTGATACCGGCAATTAAGTACCATAAATGGTCCGGGTTTTCTAAAAAATATTCCATAGAACCTCTTTGGTAAAAGAAAGGTAGACCCAATTTTCAGCTTTACACCCAAACTCGCAAGTCTACAATAAGAACTAGTTAGATAATTTCAAACTACTTGAAACAGCGATAGCCTGAGCAACGGTATTGGCAATATTATCACCTGTTTTACCATCAGTAAGTACGACAGTACTTTCATTAGCAATAGCTTGATGCGCTGTAATTGCATCTTGGGCT
>Ga0209292_1004368_pt1 | contig 14953 bp, 17 predicted proteins | sample GOMGulsemesocosm_2_FD_184634 | JGI IMG/M metagenome (GOLD analysis project Ga0209292, IMG submission 184634) | Methane-oxidizing microbial communities from mesocosms in the Gulf of Mexico - GOM9C Gulf of Mexico (SPAdes) (version 2) | ecosystem: Environmental > Aquatic > Marine > Cold seeps... | reverse complement strand
TAAGCTTTTTGTTTTGATTTTAGTTTGTCGTTTTAAAAAGCCAAATTAAAAGATTTGGCGTTAGTTGTAAAGATACACAAGCTTTCAGTTTCACGCACCAAAACCCGTATTATTTATAGGTGTTGTTAGCAAAAGTTTTTTCCATAACTACAAATTCAATCCCACCTTTCATAAATTTCTTATCTGTAGGTTTTAAGTTAAATTTCTCATAGAATTTCGATTTTTCTGCTCGAGCATTACACCATAGCTTTTTAATTCCTTCTCTTTTCATTAAATCTATTATACTTTTTAATAGAACTGTTCCATATCCTAATCCCTGAAATTCAATTAATGTTGCAAACTTTCTGAATTGCACCTCATTATTCTCTACAAACAAGGATATTATTGATGTTAATTCTCCATTTACAAATAAACCAAAATGTCTTCCATTTATATCATTTGGTAATTCAACATATTCTATCGGCTTATTTGGCCACATAACTTTGTGTCGAATCGGTAAAGTTTCTGAGGAAGAGATTTGCTTAATTTCAGAAATTATATCTTTCATTTGATATTTTTGCTAACGTTTAGCTATGAATAGTACGTGGCAGAAAATCCGCGGATTTTCGTGTCGGCACAAGCCATAAGCTTTTCGGTTTTGTTTTTATTTTTTTGTTCTTAAACACCAAATAAAAAGATTTGGCGATGAATGTAAATATACACAAGCGTTAGATTTTAAACACTCAAAACCGTATTATTTATAGGTTTTGTTGCCAATAGTTTTTACTCAGAGTGTTTCTTAACTTAAGACTGTTTTTAAATTATGTTATTTGTAATCATTGATATACTTAAATAGATTGTTAAAATTACAGAAAGAATAATAAAAAAATCAAAATATTCTCTTTTGTAATTATATGCTAAAATAGAAAACAGACTAAATATTATACAGCAAATAGGGAATAGGTTATATAATTTGTATATTGAATAAGATGGGTCTTCATAAATAATATTCTTATGCTTTATTTTCAATACTTCGCCAAATATTTTTGTTTTATACGTTTGTATATTATCTCCTTTTTTTAAATTGTTATAAAGGCTAACATTGGTTATAGGGTACTCATTTTTGTTTGTTATTATACCTAATATTGTTGTAGAACTACTACCTCTGCCTAAATACCCGGTACTTTGAGTATAGCGTTCATTAGACTTTAGGGTTTCTTTAGTAACATTAACTCCAAATAAAATGTCAATTATTAATATTAATGAAAAAAACAATGTAAATACATTTAGTATTAGTTTTATCTTATCAATTTTAGTTTCGATTATCATAATTATTGGCAACGTTTAGCTATGAATAGTACGGTGCAGAAAATCCGCGGATTTTCGTGTCGACACAAGCCATAAGCTTTTTAGATTTAGTTTTTAATTTTGTCGTTTAATAAAAGCCAAATTAAAAGATTTGGTGACTATGTAAATATACACAAGCGTTAGATTTTAAACACCAAAAACCGTATTATTTATAGGTTTTGTTGTAGGTAGTTTTTTTCTATTTAGTATTCTTGTACTTCGACATTTTCAAATGGTTGGGCTATATATTTATCACTTTGTGACTCGTCTAGGTATATTTTGAATCTATTAAGCAATTCTTCATACTCTTTACGAGAGAATACCATAGGAGGGATGTCTTTATACCATTTAACTTCTTTCCCGATATCTAGTGGAGTTTCTGCATCTGATACTTCTAGCCCAAATTTATTCCAATAAACATAATCTTTATCAGCTTCAACTTCTGTCATTATTAGTGTACACCAAAGATCAATATCTTCAGAGCACATTAAAATAGGTAAATTGGTTTTTTTATTTTCTATGGGTAAAACTCTAGACCAAACTACTTCTCGCTCTTGATTATCACTTAGCCAATTGAGTAATGTCGGAACTAGTCCAGGTGTAATGTCTTCATTACATTTGTCAAGTACAATTTTTTCTAAAGACATTCCATCGACTTCGATTATATAATAATTCGATTTCGTAAAAGGATTAAAGTATGTCTTTGTTGAAATTTTATTAGTCCTCATGATTTTAATTACCTACAACGTTTAGCTATGAATAGTGCGGGGCAGAAAATCCGCGGATTTTCGTGTCGACACAAGCCATGAGCTTTTAAGTTTTGTTTTTAATTTTGTCGTTTTAAAAAAGCCAAATTAAAAGATTTGGTGATGATTGTAAAAGTACACAAACCTTAAGATTAAACACCAAAATCCGTATTATTTATAGGTGTTGTTGGCAGTAGTTTTTAACAACCCATTGCTATTTCAAATGAGATTATATTTTCCTGTTTAGTATTGTTTCCAGTTTGTTTAAGTACGATTTTTAAAAATATTCTACTAGTGCTAACTCCACATGGGTAATCAGTTGCGTTTTTAATATTTTTTATGTGTTCTGACCATCTCAACCCGCAATGTTCCTTCACTGCATCAATAATTTCTTCTGTGCTAACAGGGATAAATTTTTCCCAATCCTTTACAGGGTGTGAATTTGTAATAAAACTATCGTCTTTAGTTTTTAATAGTTTCCATTCAGAGTAAAAGTGTTTCCATTCTGTTAAATCACAATGTGGACCTTCATCCATGACAGTAATACTATTTTCAAAACGTTGGTAGATTTCTACTTTGTCAAATTTTGATTGATTGATTTTAAAAAGTTTTCCGTCAATTGATTCTCCTAACTCCAATGAAACATTGGCTGTGTCTTTTTGGATTTCTTTAAGTTTATTTTCATTGTCCCAGACCTCAAGATTCTCAAAGGTGATATTAAAATCTGAAAAATTAATTATAGTCCGATTCTCGTTTTTTACATTTTGACTGTAAGAAAAGTTAAATAAACATAATATGAAAAAGTATAATAAGTGCTTCATTTTTTTGAATTACTGCCAACGTTTAGCTATGAATAGGACGGGGGCAGAAAATCCACGGATTTTCGTGTCGGCACAAGCCATGAGCTTTTTGTTTTGTTTTTAGTTTGTCGTTTTAAAAAGCCAAATTAAAAGATTTGGCGTTAAATGAAAATATACCCAAACTTTAGATTTTTAATACCAAAACCCGTATTATTTATAGGTGTTGTTGTGCGAAGTTTTTATTTGTTTTTTTCAGAAAACTTGGTTACTCCACCACCCCAAGTCCCAATCCATTTATTATCAAATTCATCAATAAAAATAGACATTACTTCATTACTTATTAAGTTTGTGTTTTTAGTATTAAAATTGATGAAATTATTTTTTCTTAAAATAGAAAAGCCATTATCAGTACCGATCCAAATATTATTTTTAGAATCTTTAGTTATAAAATTAATCTTATTACTTGCAATATTGGAGTTTGATAAATTATATTTTTCCCATTTTTGGTTATATGATACTAGTCCACTATCCGTTGCAAACCATTTTGTGTTATCTTCATCTATATAAATATAATTTACTTCATTAGTTTTCAGCTCTGAATTTAGACATTCATATTTTTTTATGATACTGTTTCCATCATAAACATAAACATAACTTTTTTTTGTTTTATATGTTTTTAAACTAAGCCAGATATTACCTTTAATATCGCTCGCCATTGAGTTTATGTTATACCTATGACCAATTTGCAAATCTAAAGTGTCTAGAGAAGTACCATTTAAAGGAATGCGATATAATGCATTATGACCTCCCATATATACTGAACTATCTTTTGTTTCTGTTATTGCATTTATCTCTGGATACTTGAAATGATATACCCAATCTTTTCCGTTATATTTCATAACTCCAGATTCTCTATATGACGAAAACATATTTGCTTGAACACCTAGCCAAATTTTATTTTCAGAATCACTAAAAGCAGTACGAGCACAAATTTTATTCAAAATTCTATGTCCTGTTTCAATTTCTTTAAAATTAACTTCTTCTTTTGCTATTGAACTTTTTGTTAGGCCTTCTTGAGCAACAAACCAAATATTTTCATTTCCAGAATTTATACTGTATATATTATTTGATGTAATTTCAGAATTACCTAAATCATATGACTCCCATTTATCATTTTTGTATTGAGCAATACCTCCATCTCGAGAGCCTACCCAAATACTACCATTTTTACTTGCGAAAACAGTAGTTATCCAATTTGAATTTAGCAGATTCATCTCTTTTGCAGTATAGGGGTTCCAATTTTTTCCATCAAATTTGACGATTCTATTGGTTGAAAAATCGGATTCAACAATCCACAAATTCTCATTTTTATCAAAGACCATGTTTTCTATACCATCCGTCGTAAGGATAGTTTCATTTTGTTTAAATTTATAATATGAGGTGTCATTATACATCATAAGTCCAGACAATGTTGTATCAACAGCACTCATGTAAGTTCTAGACTTTGTTGCAATCCATTTGTTGTGTTGTTTGTCAATTATTAATTTAGAGAGTTCTCCATATCTTCTCTGGAAACAATGTAGATAGAAAGTTCTTTTTTCTTGTAACAAAGTACTATCCTTACGAGTATATTTTTCTAAGCCACCTTTTAGCCACGAGGGAGAGGCCAATGTCCATGTAGTATTGTTATTATCAAATGCTATTGCCTTAGAATTAATCATTTCTCCAAGTGAGTTGTTTTTTAGAATATACTGTACAATTTTCTCTTGTTGTAATACATCATCTTTGTCAATAATTGATAAAAAAACAATTCCGTCATTATTAATATTAATATCAACTATTCTTCTACGACCTAAATTTAATTTCTCAACATCGATTTTTGAAAATTTACCATCAGAATAAAGAGATATAGTGTTTGATCTACCCAATATCCATAAATTTTTATTATTATCTACAGTAAGCTTCTCTATGTTTAAACTTTGAATATCACTATTGTATGGAGTGAAATATTCCAATTCTTTCGTTATTGTATTTAGACGAATTAATCCTTTTTTATAAGTACCAACCCAAATATAATTGTCGAATTCAGCAATTGACTGACAATAGACTGATTTACTTGTAAAAGTTTTTGATGTAAAATTTAAATCAGAAGAAGAATCTGATTTTTTATTCTTGCACCCTAATAAAACGAAAAGCAATACTAATAAAAAAAATACTATAGCCCTTCTAACTCTCATCATAGTTATCTAATTTAAAATTTTTCGTTTTTTTTCAATTTCGCACAACGTTTAGCTATGAATAGTACGGGGGCAGAAAATCCGCGGATTTTCGTGTCGACACAAGCCATAAGCTTTTTGTTTTGTTTTTAGTTTGTCGTTTTATAAAAGCCAAATTAAAAGATTTGGCGACTATGTAAATATAAAATTACTACTCGGATTAAACCCCAAAGACTGTATTATTTATAGGTTTTGTTGTGCTTAGTTTTTTAGAACATCATTCTAATTCTAATTGGAATGATGATTTTTGCATTTACTTTATCATTGTCAATTTTTCCACTAATCCATCCTTCGTTATTTTCGGATAAATAATTAGTAATTACTTCTGCTAGTTCCTCGTTTGTTTCAATTCCGGTGTATTCAATTTCTTCTATGTTATTATCTGTATTTATGTAAAAAGACAAAGTTTCATTAATACTAATATTTGTTCTACCGCTTGAGTTAATTTCGAAAGGGGATTTTTTTGTAATTTCTCGATATAGGTCTTTTGTAAAAATTTTCAACCCACCTATTCTGGTTGGCGGGCAAGTCAACTTTTTAGTTTCAATATGACCTTCTACTTTGACTTCATAATCTTTGTTGTCCCCACATTCAGAGTTTGTTGTTAAGTCCATTTTATCAAAATCAAAAACTTGGGTTAATTCACCGTCTGAGTCGAAGTATTTCCATTCACCAATTTTATTTCCTGATTTGTAGAGTCCAGATATTCTTGTTGGACTTCCCGATTTATCAAATAACTCAATCCATAAACCTTCTTTCTTCCCATTTTCATAATTACCTTTCATCAGGTTTCTAAATGGAGGAGTGTATGAAGTAATTTTATATTCACCATGTCTAGTGGTTCCGTCGGATTTTAAAACGCGAAATTTAGCTTTACCGTATACGGCATTTTCCTTTTTTTTTGTCGTTTTTTGAGAAAATGTAGAGGTAGTTATTAAAAGTATTAAGATTAAAATATTTTTGTTCATAATTTGTATAGTTATTCTTAGATGCGTTTTTTAAATATTCAGTAAATATTAGGAATTACGTACAACGTTTAGCTATGAATAGTACGGAGCAGAAAATCTGCGGATTTTCGTATCGGCACAAGCCATAAGCTTTTTGTTTTGTTTTTAATTTTGTCGTTTTAAAAAAGCCAAATTAAAAGATTTGGCGATGATTGTAAATATACACAAGCTTTCTATTTTAAACACCAAAAACCATATTATTTATAGGTGTTGTTGCCACCAGTTTTTTTTACTAACCATTCATAATTCGGATTATTCTTAAACTCAGATATTTTTAAAATTCCTTTTCTCATTGCTATGTAAATATTATTCGAATCAATAATTGCCGAAGATGGATAAAACATTCCCCAATAAAAAGGTGCTTTTAAAATTTTGGTCAGTTTCTCATTTTTGTCAAAACTCAATAAATGCTCTGAAGTAAGAATTAAAATATTATTTTTTTCTTGTAAAACGAATATTGGTGCTCCTGGTAATTTGAAAGACTTTGAAACTTCCCATTTCTTTTCTTTTTTAAGTTCAAATATACTTCCATAGCTAGAACCTAAATGAGCAAGTCCTCGAGTGACATATAATTTGTTATTATAAATAAATATATCTTTAACTCTGATATAAGGTGTAATTTCATAGGATCTTTTTCCATTTGTAGATAAAAACCAAAGTCCACCTCCAAATTCTCCACCATTGAGACCTACAATATATCCATCATTCACTTTTTTAACTGCTCTAATTGAATAGTGATTCTTTATTTTTTTTGCAATTTGTTTTTGACCAAATGGAAGTGAATCACCTTTGAAATAGTTGTAATAGTTTTGACGAATTTTTATTGAATCGCTTTTCTTCTCAATAATCCAATGAGCCTTTGAATTTTTACCTTTCCAATGATTTTGTTGAGTTGGGATTGAATCTCTATCAAAATCCTTTAATCCATAATCTTGTCCAAACATCAGAATTGTGCAGAAAAGTAATATCAAATTCAGTAGTTTTTTATTCATTAGGTTACTTTTCATGTTTATTTTGATTTGTTTTCAAAACTATTATTTAATTGATAATTATGAAATGATGAATGAGTGAACTAACCATTTGGTTTAGGCAATACGGTTTTCTTAATTGGTGGCAACGTTTAGCTATGAATAGTACAGAGCAGAAAATCCACGGATTTTCGTGTCGACACAAGCCATAAGCTTTTTAGATTTAGTTTTTAATTTTGTCGTTTAATAAAAGCCAAATTAAAAGATTTGGCGATATATGTAAATATACACAAACCTTCGGTTTAAGCGCCAAAACCCGTATTATATATAGGTTTTGTTACCAATAGTTTTTATTTTATACTACTTGTTATTAAGTCTTTGAGTTCAGTTTTTAATTCATCGTAAACCACTCCGTTTTTTGGGTTGTCGACCTGATAAATTATATAATTTGATTTTACAGAACTACTTCTGTTTTTCATAAAGGCTTCATGTTTCTTTCCAGAAACTGTATATTCAAATATATGAGCAAATTGTGTTGAATTACTATTTGCACGAATCCTTTCACTCATAATTAGAGTGCCGTTTATGATCATTCCATTATTTAAGATTTCAATAATGTTTTTCTTCTTTTTATCCCATTTGTATAAAGACCAGATAAAAGTTATTTGAAAAACAATTGCCAAACCTTTATAAAAATATCCATTGGTTATTAAATATTTTGGGTTGGTACTAAATAGGTCTATGTCTATAATTAGACATAATAGAGCGGCAATAACAAGGATGTAGTTATTTCGATTTAGAATTTTAGCTGTTTTAGCCTTGTCTGTTAATTGTATCTTTCCAGTTGTCAAGTGATTATTTTTTTAATTATTGGTAACGTTTAGCTATGAATAGTACGGGGCAGAAAATCCTCGGATTTTCGTGTCGTCACAAGCCATAAGCTTTTCGGTTTTGTTTTTATTTTTTCGTATTATAAAAGCCAAATTAAAAGATTTGGCGCTATTTGTAAATATACACAAGCTTTCAAATTTAAACACCTAAACCCGTATTATTTATAGGTTTTGTTAGCAAATGTTTTTTTATCCGTTAGATGTTGTTCAATATCATTAATCCAATTTTGTTCAATCCACAAATCTTTTCCATATTCCTTAAGCTGATATAGACTGAATTCAGGTGTTAGCTTTTTTAAAAAAGTCAAACCATCTCGAATGGCGATATTCAAAATAGGTCTGATATATTCTAGGGCTTCATTCTTGGATAAACTCTCAAATTCAAATGGCATTTTTAAACCGTCATAATGGCCATCCATTTTTTCATAATCATATTTATAATCATTCAAATCATTTTCGATTTGCATTAGATTATTTAATTCATTTGGACTAAATACAAAAGGGGAGACTTGAGGAATCATTATTTTAGGAGAATACTCTTTATCTAGATTTTTCATAAATGTGTGACAGAACACAAACGTAAATCCGTAAAAAAAAGTTCTTTTTGTGTTCTTGTGGATAATGAAAAATTCGGTTTCATTTTGGCTTATATAATGACTATTCTGTCTCCAAAATCCATGGTTCCTCAACATTTTGTCAGCTTCTTCAAAATAGATTTCGTTAAATTCAGAGTGTGTCATTTCAAATATTTGCTAACGTTTAGCTATGAATTTTACGGGGCAGAAAATCCGCGGATTTTCGTGTCGCCACAAGCCATAAGCTTTTTGTTTTGATTTTAGTTTGTCGTTTTATAAAAGCCAAATTAAAAGATTTGGCGGTATTGTAAATATACACTTACGGCTCGGATTATAGACCAAAAACCGTATTATTTATAGGTGTTGTTAGGCTACGTTTTTATTTTGAAAGCCCAATTTTCACCTTTCTTTTATCGAATGCATTAATTCCAATAAATTTCCCAAAAGAGTCATTTATTTTGACTTCAAATTTAGTGTCAATTATTTTAGATATCAATTCTCCTTGATATTTATAACCTCCATATTTTGAGATTGAAATTTCATGGTTCTTTGTAGTGCTATCTGATGTTTTTTCAATGAATTTAATGTTTGGCTGATCATCATTATACGCTATAATAACAAATTCTCCAGAATATTTGTCTCCAACTTTATCGAAGGAGTCTTCATCACTAATGACTCTAAAAGATACATTGTCAAATGTGTATTTGTCTTTTATGTCATATAGTATACCTTTTAGGGAATCATTCTCTTTTTGTAATTTATTAATTACTCCAGTACTATAATCGCTAGTGCAGTTAAAAAACAAAAAAGATAGTAGAGTTAAGGTTATAATTTTCATAAGTATTTTTAATGTTGCCTAACGTTTAGCTATGAATAGTGCGGTGCAGAAAATCCGCGGATTTTCGTGTCGTCACATGCCATAAGCTTTTCGGTTTTGTTTTTAGTTTGTCGTTTTATAAAAGCCAAATTAAAAGATTTGGCGATATTAGTAAAAGTACTCAAACCTTTGGATTAAACACCAAAACCCGTATTATTTATAGGTGTTGTTGTAAATAGTTTTTATTTGAGAGCCTCAATAGTGTCCGCTATATTTGAATAACTACCCAAAACATTATTTTTTTGATCTAGAATTACATATGTTGGAAAAGACCAAATTCCCAAGTCTTTATCCAAACTACTGTTTTTTATAAGATAGTTTTTCCATTTGACTTTCTTTTTCTCCAAATATTCAATCCATTTCTCTTGCTTAACATCAGTCGATATCCCAATTAGTTCGGCATTTAATTCATTGAACATATTTGGGTTTACTAAAATTTCCTTGTGTTGTTTTATACACGGTGGACAATTTGTAAACCAAAAATCCAAAACTGTGTACTTTTTATTTGATTCAGTTTTTATTTTCGAAACTTTTCCGTCTGAGTCAATTAAGGAATATTTATTCAAGTTAATTTGTTTGATTTCAATTAGTTTTTTTAACCTGTTTTCAACTAATTCATATATGCTATGTTCTTTCGTGGATTTCGGTTGCTTTTCTAAATATTCACTTACAAATTTTAATTCTGTCTTATCATTCTGAAATAATTTTAAGTAATGATTCAGTGGGGACAAAATGAAGGCGTCTTGATCATTTTCTATGATAGCATTTTTTATAAATTCTGTTCCAATTGATTTATCATTTAGAAAGGCTCTGTATTCTTTAAAATATGCCACCTGTCTATTGTAAACTGGCGTATTTATAGTTTTTGATACAGAAAGTTCATTTTTTTTATAATTAAGGTAAACATCAATTTTCCCAGAATTAAACCAGCCGTCAATTATTTTGTCCGCAATTAAGATTCGATATTGATCAGATGATGCGATAGGGATTTTGACAACCGCAATTCCGTCTTTAAATTCAGATGTAAACCTCTTCGATAAATGATGACTACTTACTGAAACGTTATCAATATAAACATCAGAGTCCATGTGAATATAAAATTCGGTTTGTCCGAAAGTTAAGTTTGAAATTAAAATTAAAAGTAGGTAAAATCTTTTTTTCATAATTATTTACAACGTTTCGCTATGAATAGTACGGGGCAGAAAATCCGCGGATTTTCGTGTCGACACAAGCCATAAGCTTTTAGATTTTGTTTTTATTTTGTCGTTTTAAAAAAGCCAAATTAAAAGATTTGGCGACTAAGTAAAGATATAATTACTTCTCGGATTACACACCAAAACCCGTATTATTTATAGGTGTTGTTGGCAATAGTTTTTATTTTTCAACTATCTCCAAATTAATTTTTTCACCACCCCAATTAGCATGCTTACCAACTATTTCTAATGCTTTATCAATTGAGTACTGTTTTTTTTCTGTCAACAGTTCGCTATAGAAATCTAAGGATTTAGAGTCTTTGTAGTAAACCATATTAGGGCCTGTTGCTATTGGAGCTTTTATTTCTTTTTCAGGATGCATTTTACAACTATTCTTAATCATTTTTTCAATAAGTCTTAGCTTATTACCATCATTAAGAATCTTACCTTCATATTGTATTAATGCAAAGTAATTTAATTCACCATTCGAGTCGGTAGGATGTGGCGTTTCATGTTTCTTTTTAGATCCAGCAATTAACCAATCGATATGATAAGTACTATCCGTTATAATACTCAGAATAACTAACTCATCATGTTTGGTTTTATATATGACCCTGTCAATTGGTTCTTTATTATCCGTATTACAACAAATGAGAGTTGTTGTAGCTAAAAGAATGATTATGTATAAAGATTTCATCAGAGTTTAATTATTGCCAACGTTTAGCTATGAATAGTGCGGGGCAGAAAATCCGCGGATTTTCGTGTCGTCACAAGCCAAAAGCTTTTCGGTTTTGTTTTTAGTTTGTTGTTTTAAAAAAGCCAAATAAAAAGATTTGGCGATGAAAGTAAAGGTAAAATTACTTCTCGGATTAATCACTAAAATCCGTATTATTTATAGGTGTTGTTGCCCACAGTTTTTCTTTCAAATAGGATTCTTCCTCTTATTTTAAAATTAGATTCACTTAAAACTCTCCCTAACTCGACTATTTCTACAATCGAATCATTTGTGTCGTATTTATATTCGGTCATAAATTCAACTAATTCGTTTGGATTAGTGCCTTGATTGAAAGAACTATCAGTTTCTCTTAATAACATGTCATTTTCGTTATATTCAAACCTTGTTTTCATTCGGTGATTACCGCTAAAAACCCAATTCTCAATTATTGGTTGATTTGTAGTGCCATAATGGAATTCTGAAATTTTCGGTTCGGAATTTCCTTCTGTGATAACTTTCTTTTTTAACAGCCCATTTTCAAATTCTTGGGAAACAGTACGATAATTAGTTTTGGTCTTTATGAGATTTCTTTCTGAATCGTAAGTGTAAGTTTTTATTGTATCAATATGTTCACGTTCTTCGATTATATATTTTAACAATCCATTTTCGTCATATTCATAATTTTCTGTATCAATTTTTGCAATTCCTTTTCCTTCCCTTTTATAGATGGATTTAATATTTTTAATCCTATTCTCTTCGTCATTGTAATAATAGAATTGGACGTTGTTTATATTGATTAAACGTTTTTTGGAATCGTAACTTTTAAAGAAGGTTCTCTCTGCAAAAATGGAGTCTGTTTTAGTCAGGTGTTTTTTGACTGTCCAAATTCGGTAGCTTTCTTTTTCTTTAAATTCAGAGATTAAGTTGTACTCTTCTAAGTTCCCGCAAGAAGCCAAAATTAGAATTAGAAATAATATTTTTAGTGATTTTTTCAAATTGTGGACAACGTTTAGCTATGAATAGTGCGGGGCAGAAAATCCACGGATTTTCGTGTCGACACAAGACAAAGCCTTTAAATTTGTTTTAATTTTTGTCGGTTTAAAACTCAAATATTAAAAGTTTTGGCGACTATGTAAATGTACACAAACCTTTGGAGTTAGAGCCCGAACCCCGTATTATTTATAGGTGTTGTTGGCGTTAGTTTTTTATTTTGAGTTCAGCGTATTTTTCTTTCTTACAAAATATTTCGGCTCTCATTTCAGAAAGGTTAATTTCTCCAAATTTTAAGTCTGTCAAAATTGTTCCGTCTTGTTCACAATTGCCAGTATAATCGATTTCCGCGAATTTGCTCAAGTCTGTTGTATTTGTCATTCGTAATCTGTCTCCATTATCTGTTTCAGCAAGGAATAAAATCAAAGAGTCATTTCTTTTATTGTTCAATTCAGTCAATTCTTTGATTTGCACAATACTTGGCCAAACGTTCAAATTTTGTTTTTTAATAATTGCTTTTCTCAGGTTATACATTTCAATCGATTCATATTCCACACATTCGAGTTCTTTTTCCTGCCCCAAAATAACGAGAGGAAAAAACAATAAAGCAGTTAATATTTGGAGTGTTATATTTTTCATCTGTTTAGTTTTTATTTACATAAAAACCTCTTTCACCAGTCTTAGTGTTTTTAATTATAAGACCTTTACCAAAGGAGAAAACTATTTTTGCGTCTTCATTATTGGAATAAATTACTCGGTCTTTTATTTTAAAGTCCTTTTTTCCTAACCAATCTCCTATATGTGTTCCATTAGAATATTTCCAATCTTGATTTTGAATATAATATGATGAATTAGTGTAAAGAGTTAAACCTGTAAATAATAGGAGTGAAGCTATAAATATTTTAAAAACTCTATTTTTCATGATTCAGATATCTCCTTATGATACTTTTTTCAAATTAATGCCAACGTTTCGCTATGAATAGTGCGGGGCAGAAAATCCGCGGATTTTCGTGTCGGCACAAGCCATGAGCTTTTAAGTTTTGTTTTTAATTTTGTCGTTTTAAAAAAGCCAAATTAAAAGATTTGGCGATAATGTAAATATACACAAGCTTTAAGTTTTACACACCAAAACCCGTATTATTTATAGGTGTTGTTGTTGCCAGTTTTTTATTTTGGTTTTATTCCAATATTATTTTTATACAATACACAAAAGTTTTCATCACCTTTTCCATAAAACTTATCAAATCCTTTTAAACCTTTAATATAGTCAACTAGTTCAATATTAGTTAAATTACTAGTGGTTGATAAATCATTATATTTCCAAGGAAATTTATTGTTTGGATTAGGAGTATTTAAAAATAGAGCATCACTATAACTATCTCTGTCAAGTAACACCGCATATAGTTGAAATTCCTTATTTAACTTCGTTGTTTCTTTTTCTAAAATATCAAAATGTCGAACGAGTTTATCGAGATGTGGTTTTCTCTTTTTGAAACTATTATTACCAAATCCTTTCCAGTCAAAGTGAAGATGCCAATTATCCAGCCAAATGTCAGGGTCGTCAAAATTCAACCATGTTGCTTTGTCCAAGTCATTTTCTGTTTCGAGTCTTTTGTAATATTTTTTTAGTCCTCTTATTTTTTTCATTTTAATTGGCTACAACGTTTAGCTATGAATAGTACGGGGTAGAAAATCTGCGGATTTTCGTGTCGACACAAGCCATAAGCTTTTAGATTTTGATTTTAATTTTGTCGTTTTAAAAAAGCCAAATTAAAAGACTTGGCGACTATGTAAATATACACTTACGTCCCGAATTACACACCAAATCCCGTATTATTTATAGGTGTTGTTGTACTACGTTTTTATATTTTCTCGAGTGATTTCAATATTATCTCCTTTATTTTTTTAAAATGCAAAGGGCTGTTATTATATTCAATCTTATCAACCAATTTCCACATTCCGTTTTTATTATCAATAACATATAATTTCATAACACCTCTATTTATGTTTCCAAAATACCCGTTGGTTGAGATGAAAATTGAATTATTGTTATTGTCTATTACTAGTTCTTTAGGAGCGGGTTGAGATTTAAAATTTGAATCTCTTTCAAGAACAGAATTAATTGTACGATAATCTTTGGAAAGAAAAGAAATCTCATTGTATTCAGATTTTGGATATTCTGATTTCAAAACTTCTAATATAAAATTTGTAAGCTTTTTTCTTTTATCTGGATGAAGAATGAACAAGTCATTAGATTTCTCTTTTATCTCTATGTATGGAGTTATTAAATTAAGGCTGTCTTTATTTATTTCAAAACTTCCTCTCGAATTCTGTTTAGTATTTGATGCAACGTTTGTTTGGTTTGTTGAACAACTTACCATAAAGATTAAAAATATAAATAGAGATGCTTTTTTCATAATGTAGTACAACGTTTAGCTATGAATAGTACGGGGCAGAAAATCCGCGGATTTTCGTGTCGGAACAAGCCATAAGCTTTTTGTTTTGTTTTTACTTTTGTCGTTTTAAAAAAGCCAAATTAAAAGATTTGGCGTTAATTGTAAATATACACAAGCTTTAGTTTTAAACACCA
>Ga0209292_1004366_pt1 | contig 14957 bp, 13 predicted proteins | sample GOMGulsemesocosm_2_FD_184634 | JGI IMG/M metagenome (GOLD analysis project Ga0209292, IMG submission 184634) | Methane-oxidizing microbial communities from mesocosms in the Gulf of Mexico - GOM9C Gulf of Mexico (SPAdes) (version 2) | ecosystem: Environmental > Aquatic > Marine > Cold seeps... | reverse complement strand
ACTACTACGTTGATAGGCAAGGTGTGTAAGCGTTGTGAGGCGTTGAGCTAACTTGTACTAATGACCCGTGAGGCTTAACCATACAACACCTAATGTGTTTTATTGTCTCAAAAATATCCAACAAAGAGCATTTGTTGTGTAAGAACATTGAATTATCAGCTTTCCAGATTATCTTTTGATTAACGTCGAAAGAGAGCAACAGTTTTGTTTAGTAACCATAGCATGTTGGCACCACCTGATCCCATTCCGAACTCAGTAGTGAAACGACATAGCGCCGATGATAGTGTGGGGCTTCCCCATGTGAAAGTAGGACATTGCTAAACACCTATTTAGAATAACGCCCCGGCAGAGATGCTGGGGCGTTTTTCGTTGTCTAAAGGGAATGTGATGCGCGTTGTGAATGGCCCCATCAACGCCAAGCAAAGTTTCCTTCGTCCTGTCCATTCCGAACTCAGTAGTGAAACGATTTAGCGCCGATGATAGTGTGGGGCTTCCCCATGTAAAAATATAATATCTCACGTCATATTTTTACAACGATCGTCGCTGACGCAGTCAGTGCAATATAATGGAGCGGGCATCAAGCAATGCAGCGTTGCGTGGGGCTTCCCCATGTGAAAGTAGGACATTGCTAGACACCTATTTAGAATAACGCCCCGGCAGAGATGCTGGGGCGTTTTTCGTTTCCATGATCTGAAAACTTAAGGTTTCCAAACGTCATCCCCGAGTTGTTTTATCGGGGACCTTGTGACGCGCGCCGTGAAATCAACTTTGCGAAACTCTGCAGAAGATCCTCGATAAAGAGATCTCGAGGATGACGAAACCAAACGTCATCCCCGAGTTGTTTTATCGGGGACCTTGTGACGCGAATTCCTTGGTTAAGGTGTGCGCTGATGAAGGTCCCGCATAAGAGACTTGCGGGATGACGAGGTCTTCATACCAATTCCGTTAATTATCTGGTCACCACAGCCCAATCTCTTTTGCATAATGATAATACTCTCTTAGAGTCTGCTCTAAATCGATTCCATGCCCTTGAACACTTATCAACTATATCTTCGTAATCTGTGAAACAGCGATTCGCTATTTCATTTTACCTTAGCCATGACCATGCTTGTGAGATTAGCGCTAAGTCCGAAGACATAACGTCCATATTACTTATTGGTGCGATGATCGTTTCGTTCTGGAGTTTTTTAAAAGCTTCTTGTGTGGGTTTTATGTACTAGCCGAACAGACCAGTGGCAGGGAGTCTGGATTGTATCAGTACACATCAAGTACTTGGACTGAGTGATATGGCCAATGCAACTAGTCACCATCGGTTGGTTTCTTTTCCCCTCAAGAACGGGTGCCAACAAAAAACTTGCATCGCGCAACACTCTCTAGTTTACTAGCGCTTTATTAATCGCTAGTAAACACTCTATGTTCTATCTCTTAACCATTTTTCTCAGCGCGATGTTGCTCTTTATGGTGCAACCTATCATTGCCAAGGCGATCTTGCCGTGGCTCGGTGGCGGCGCATCGGTTTGGACCGCCTGCATGCTGTTTTTTCAGGTGTTTTTACTCGCCGGTTATTGCTACGCGCATCTCGTGACCAAGCTTAAGACAGTTAAGCGTCAGCTGATGGTGCATGGCGTGGTTGTCGCTAGCTCACTTATTGCGATGCCGCTAGCGGTGTCGAGTGATAACTTAGTGATCAACCCAGACATGCCAGAGACGGCGATCATCAGCTTATTATTATTCTCGATTGGCTTACCTTACTTCGTCTTATCTTCAACGGGGCCGCTATTGCAACGCTGGTTTAGTTATCAGCATCCTAACCAATCGCCCTATCGGCTTTACGCGCTTTCTAACGTCGGCTCATTACTCGGCTTAGTCGCCTATCCATTTCTTATTGAGCCCTCATTACTTAAAACTAGCCAGATGCTGGGGTGGTCGTTGGGTTACGCAGGCTATGTGCTGTGTGTGGCGGTTACTGCGCTTCGCCTTATCGGCGTTGTTGCGGCGCAATCACCGACAGTCAGCGATAAAATCAACTATCGGCAGCTGGGGATGTGGATAGGACTCTCGATGCTTGGGGTGATTTTACTATTAGCAATCACCAATGCGATGACCCAAAACATTGCCTCGGTACCTTTTCTTTGGCTATTACCGCTAACTATCTATTTACTGACCTTTATCCTGTGTTTTGCCAATGATAAATATTATGTCAAAACATGGTGGAATACCGCCTTTGTGCTGGTGGTCTTGGCTAGTTTTTTACTCTATTTCTTCGCTGGTCATCTCGACTTTATTGCCCAAGTATCGATGTTTAGCTTGATATTATTGGTCTGTTGCATGGTTTGTCATGGTGAATTGGCGCGGCTTAAGCCACCAACATCACGGCTGACACTCTACTATTTAGCTATTTCATTTGGTGGTTTTCTCGGTGGCTTGAGTGTGTCGATTATTGCGCCAAAGCTATTTAGCCAGTTTAGTGAATTCCCACTGGCTATCTATGGTGTCTATTTGGTGATTGTCTGTTTTGCTTGGCGAACATTAAACGGTAAATCAGCGCTAGTTAAAAAATCAACGTTGGCGCTGTTCGCCGTAGCACTGCCAATAGGGTTTATTGCGACCGAAAGTATATTTGTGCAACACGATGTGGTGAGCAGTCGCAACTTCTATGGTCAGCTGGCGGTTAAGGACGTTAGTCACGGTAGTCTTAACGAGCGTCGTTTAGTGGATGGCACCACTTCCCATGGCACGCAGTCACTCGACAGCGGCAAAGCGAATATTCCCTTGAGTTATTACCGACAGGGCACTGGGGTTGCGTTAGCATTACAGGAGCGAGGTAAACGAGGCGCTATTAAGGTTGGCATCATCGGATTAGGCGCTGGCACACTAGCGGCTTACGGTCGCGCTGGCGATCATTACCAGTTTTACGAGCTAAACCCCCAAGTTAAACGCTACGCGCTAGACTATTTTAGTTATCTGACTAATACACCAGCGCAATATGATGTGAAGCTTGGTGACGGGCGATTGTCGTTGGATCGGGAGTTACGAGCTGGTGGCAGTGGGCAGTTCGATGTGCTGGTGGTTGACGCTTTCTCAAGCGACGCCATTCCGGCGCATTTGTTAACGCGAGAGGCATTGGCGCTGTATCGACAGCATCTTAAAAGTGATGGTGTCATTGCCATTCATATCTCCAACAGTCATCTCGACCTAAGGCCATTAGTACGTGGTTTAGCGACAGATGCAGGTATGCATGCGAGTTTGTATTTAAAGCAGGCGGATGATTTAGGCAGTAATCTGGCACAGTGGGTGTTAATCACCAATGATGTAGTACAAGGGGAATTGGAACATCGAGCGCAGCCTTGGGGCAGCGATCGCTTAGTGCTATGGACCGATGACTTTAGTAACTTGCTATCGGTACTTAAGTGGTAGGGTAAAAGAGGGGCGCTCTGGTGATTGCCCCTCAATTATTATACCGGTGAAGTCTCTTTGGGTAACACCAGATTAAGAATAACGGCGACTAAGGCGCATAAACTAATGCCCTGAATGTCATAACCGCCAAAACTCATCGCCATGCCGCCAATGCCAAACACCAGCACCACGGCAAAGATGATGAAGTTACGTGGTTGCTCGAAATCGACCTTGGCTTTGACTAGACTGCCAAGACCGACACTAGCGATTAAACCAAACAACAGCATCATGATGCCGCCCATCACCACACCCGGGATGGTTTGTAATAATGCGCCGAGCTTACCAACAAAAGCCATGATTATCGCGGTGATCGCCGCCCAAGTCATGATGCGGGGATTAAAAGCCTTGGTTAACATCACCGCGCCAGTCACTTCCGAATAGGTAGTATTAGGCGGACCACCCAGTAAAGATGCGGTAGTGGTGGCAATGCCGTCGCCGAGCAAGGTGCGATGAAGCCCTGGCTTTTTCATGTAATCTTTACCGGTTGCCGAGCTAATCGCCAATATATCACCGATATGTTCGATCGCCGGCGCAATAGCAACTGGTAACATGTAGACGATAGCCTGCCAATGAAACTCCGGCGTGGTAAAGTTAGGCATGGCAAACCATGGCGCCGCAGCGACTGGCGAAAAATCGACAATGCCATGGTATAGCGATAGACCATAACCTACTACAATCCCGGATAATATTGGTACTAGGCGCATAAACCCTTTGCTAAATGCCGATACCAGCAGGGTTGTGATCAGTGCTGGCAAGGAAATGCTTAACGCCAATGAGGTATCGATTAACTGCGCAGAGCCATCGCCGGTGCGACCTAGTGCCATATGAACAGCAACGGGCGCAAGAGACAGGCCAATCACCATGATGATTGGACCGGTGACTATCGGTGGCAAATATTTTTGAATAAAACCGACACCGCGCAGTCTGACTACGCCACTAAATAGGGCATAGACCAAGCCTACGACCATCAGAGCGCCCATAGTTGCCGGGATCCCCCACGTTTGGGTGCCGTACATGATAGGCGCAATGAAGGCGAATGATGAGGCCAAAAATACTGGAACTTGTCCCTTAGTCACGAGTTGGAACAATAAGGTGCCGATACCCGCGGTGCACAAGGCGACATTTGGATCGAGTCCTGTGAGTAGCGGCATTAAGACTAAGGCGCCAAATGCGACAAACAGCATTTGGCTCCCCGTTAGGATCTCTTTCGCTAGAGCCCCTTTGCTTTGTTTAATTTCCATGGGCTCTCTTAATTACTTGGTGCCAAAGATCTTGTCACCGGCATCGCCGAGGCCAGGTAAGATATAACCGGCGTCATTGAGACAATCGTCTACCGACGCAGTATATAGCTCAACATCTGGATGGGCTTTGTAGAGTGCCTTAATGCCTTCAGGCGCTGCCACTAAAACTAAGGCTTTGATGTCTGTAGCGCCGCGCTGCTTTAACAGATCGATGGTAGCAACCATTGAGCCACCAGTAGCTAGCATCGGGTCGATGACTAACGACAGACGCTCGTCGATTTGGCTGGCGAGTTTCTCAAAGTAAAATACAGGCTCAAGTGTCTTCTCGTCGCGGTACATGCCAACGACAGAGATACGTGCACTCGGAATAAGCTCCAATACGCCATCCATCATGCCTAGGCCAGCGCGTAGGATAGGTACAACCGTTACTTTCTTTCCTTTGATCTGCTCAACTTGAATCTCACCGTTCCAGCTATTGATCGTCTTAGTCTCTAGCTCAAAATTCTTCGATGCTTCGTAGGTTAATAGGCAACCGACTTCTGAGGCTAGCTCTCTAAAACGCTTAGTGCTGATGTCACCTTCGCGCATTAGGCCAAGTTTGTGTTTGATTAGTGGGTGATTAACTTCGATGGTATTCATGTGGGACTCCGGTATTTATCAATGGGACGCGATCGATAATGAAACATATGGTTATATGGTATGAAAACGCCTTGCAAGCAAGGCGTTTTCAGATGAATTATTTATCAGAACCTGATAATTGTTCTTTGGTGTACGTTGGTTTCTCGTGTTTGCCTTTACCCATGGCTTCGGCAATTTCTGGCGAGGTATATTCCTCGTCGTGTTTGGCTAGCACTTCAGATGCTTTAACCAGACGTGGCGACATTAAGGAGCCATTGGCGACAATGCCTTGGCCTTCACGGAATAAATCGGGTAGCAGCCCTTCATATTCTACGGTTATCTCATCTTCATTATCATAAATAACAAAGGAGACTTTGAGGTTTTCACCATTACGTTTAACCGAGCCTGGCTTCACCATGCCGCCCACACGAATGCGTTGGCCTATCTGTGGCTTAAGCCCAGTATCGTCCTTACCCTGTACAATTTCGTGGGGCGTGTAGAACAGATCGATATTTTGGCTAAGTGCAAATAAAACTAAGCCAACCACGGCTGCCACACCCACAAAGATGGTACTAATGATGGCTAATCTTTTTTTACGCCTTGGGTTCATTGTTCTCGTTTCCTTTTCTGTATTCTTTAAGTTTTTGTTCGCGTACTTGCTTTGAGCGGATCTGATTAAATAAGTTGCGGCGTCCGCGTACACTGACGATGGTCAATCCAACTAATAGTACAAAGGTCACGCCATAAGATAGCCACACATAAAAGGCATATCCGCCCATCGCGAAAAAGTCGCTTAATGATTCAAAATGCATTATTTACTCTCCTGTGCGACTAAGTCTCTAACCCAGGGACGCATCGAGTTGCGATCGATAACTTCGTTTCTAAATCGCACTAAGGTTAACGCGCCAATCATTAAACCAAAGCCCAAGATATTGATTAACAATGGCGCTAACATCTCGATAGGCATCGACGGTTTGTCTAGTTTTGAGATAGTGGCGCCTTGATGGAGTGTGTTCCACCATTCAACCGAGTATTTGATGATTGGGATGTTAATCACACCGACCAGGGTTAAAATACCGGCGGCGCGCCCGGCTAGTACCTTGTCTTCAAACGAATGATGTAAGGCGATAATGCCAAGGTATAAGAATAAAAGGATCAGTTCGGTGGTTAAGCGAGCATCCCAGATCCACCAAGTTCCCCACATCGGTTTGCCCCAGGCTGAGCCTGTGATTAGCGCGACGGCGGTTAGTACCGCACCGACCGGCGCAATAGCGGCTGCTGCTGCATCGGCTAGCTTTAGCTGCCACACCATAGCAACCAAGGCTGCTGTCGCCATTGCCATATAAGCACTCATGGCAAGCGTTGCCGCCGGCACATGAATGAAAATAATCCGGTAGCTTTCCCCTTGTTGGTAATCGACCGGGGCAAATGCAAGCCCCCACACCGTACCTATGAGCAGGGTAATGATGCTAGACACGGCAAACCAAGGTAATAGGGTGCTGGCCAGTTGATAACTACGTTCTGGTTTCGCGTATGGGTGTAACCATTTCCACATAAAAAATTACTCTCATGACAAAATTTATAAATTTAGTTGGTACTAACACGCAGCGCCGCGCCAATGGCGAAGGGCGTTAGTGTCATTGAACCGGCTAGCAGGGCAGCTATTATAGCAAGGTGTCCCGCATAAGGCATATTTAACGCCGCCGCCTCGATGGCGCCAGTGGCAAAGATGAGTACCGGAATATAGAGCGGCAACACGAGTAAACTCAATAATACGCCGCCTTTCTTGATGCCAACGGTTAACGCCACGCCAATAGCTCCGATGAGGCTCAATACTGGTGTGCCTAACACCAATGTCGCCAACAGCGCGCCATAGGCAGACTCTTCCATGTGTAACAATACGGCGAGTAATGGTGCGATAATAATAATTGGCACGCCAGTAAGCAACCAATGCGCCAACACTTTAGCAAAGACCATAATAAATAGCGGTTGTGGGCTCAGCAGCATCTGCTCTAATGAGCCGTCATTGTAGTCATTCTTAAATAATCGCTCGAGCGATAACAGCGCCGACAATAATGCGGCTACCCAAATAACCCCAGGCGCGATGCGCGTCAATATCGCACTTTCTGAGCCAATGCCCAATGGAAATAGCGTGATAACGATGACAAAGAATACTAAGGGATTGAAGATATCTCCCTTGTTTCTAATCGCAACCTGTAAATCGCGCTTTAAAACATTTGAAAATGTTTGCCAATAGCTGATTGATTGATTCATAGCACTCTTAATAAAAATTGTAATCTAGGGTGATGCGTTTAAGCCGCTGTGCGCCAATTTGCAGATCTTGGTGGCTGGTTAAGATAACGGTGCCACCATTGTCGATGTGCTTAATAAACAAATGCTCTAGGGTTGCAATGCCCGCTTTGTCGATGGCGGTAAAAGGTTCATCTAAAATCCAAATCTTGGCCTTACTCTGCCATAGGCGTGCTAGCGCAATTCGGCGATTTTGACCGGCGGATAAATGTGAGGCGAGAGCATCTTCAAAACCAGTTAAATTGACCTGCGCCAATGCTTGTTCTACGTTTTCGCAGCTATCGCCATGCAACTGTAGATTAAAATTGAGATTTTCTTCGGCGCTCAGCTCACCTTTGACTCCTGCAAGATGACCAATGTATAACAGGTTCTCATAGTAGTCTTCGCGTACTCGGGTGATGGTGTTGCCAGCATATTTCACTTGGCCATCGTAGGGACGAGACAGTCCTGCGAGGATCCGTAATAAGCTGGTTTTCCCCGCGCCATTAGGTCCTTCAATTTGCACCAGATCACCAGGGTAAATATCGAAACTAAGCTGATCGAACAGAATTCTGTCTTCGCGAATGCAGGTTAGTTGGTCGGCTGATAATAACGCTTGGCTCATTGAAGGGTAGATACCTGTGATTTATTAGGGACTAATTTGTGGCTAAATATATCATATCAGCGCGTGTTTGTAGTCTGGTTTCGGATTAGCAATTGATTTAAATCATGGCCTGTCGCGCGCTAAAAAACGACTCGCCGGCTGACCATTTGGTCAGCCGAAATATCGTTCAATTATGCTTTGAGCATCGCACACTGGCTTGCACTATTTTACTCAACCACCGAATCGATGATCAAGGTATAAGGGTGTTCGCTACTTAAATCAGCTGATTCTACTAGACCGCGCAAGTCACCGGGTTTAATTCCAGCGCTGCCTGATTTTGAAATGATGGCGAACAATTGCACAAATTGATGATCACTTATTTTCGCCGCTGGTGTCATCGCCATCGAGTCGTCTAACACTATCTCGGTTGGTAAATCTTTGGCGGTTAACTTCACTGCGGCCAATGGCATGCGTGGTCCTTGTTGCGGAATCGCATAGATAAACACCACTTGGTCGTCACTGTATTGAGCCTTAAGATCGTCGCTGATGCTAACCTTGACCTTGATGCTCGCCGTTGGAACTGCTGGTGGCATGTCTGGCAGTGTTTCTCCGGTCATTGTTAGGCGGCTTTTAGCTTCTGCAATTGCAGAGTTTAGCGCTTGGATATCAATGCCTGGACGATTGCTATTGAGCACCTTTTGCCATTGCGTGATCGCTGCTGCATATTTTGAATTAACGAAATTATCCATGCCAAGCAGTACCAAGGTGGCGCTATCTTGTGGGTCAAGTTCAAGGGCACGCTTAATCAGTGCGCTGATTTGTGGGGTCATGATCTGTTGATTTTTATAATAGAGGGCCTGCGCTTGTGGGCCTATAAACTCGGCTTGCTCTCCTTCTAACTCCACCAGTTGCTTGAATGCGGCAACGGCTTTGTCAAATTCTCCAGCGCTGATATATGAATGGGCCAGTTGGTATAGCGCTTGAGTATCTTCTGGGTTTTGCGCAACACGCTGCTCCATCTGTTGCAGTGCCAGTTCGAGTTGTTGCTCGGGTGAGATGCCTGAATGTGGGCTCTGGCCTTTAGCTTGTAGTGCACTATTGAGCTGATCGCTAGCGCCTAACTTCAAATAAAGTGGCACGCTTAGGGCAATTGTTAATACGCTGGCAAGAATTGGCCAAACTACGGTGCGTTTACCGACTTTAAGTTGTTGCTCTTGGCTCGCCTCATCTTGGATGAGCTTGCGTGCTAGTTCGGTCTTAAGAGAATCGAACTCACTTTCGCTAATGCGCTCTTCCTGGAATTGTTGTTGCAACGTTACTAGAGATTGTTGGTAACTTAAGGTATTGGCTTGTGAACGACTATTGACTTCACTGGCTTGTATCTTGGTGTTACGAAAGTAGGGCCACCAGATAATGATTAGGGCGACGGTAAGTAATGCTGCGATCGCAACCCAAAGATTTGTAGTCATCATTTTACTTTCAATACCTCGATGTTAATTTTTAGTCTAGTGCTGTATACACGGCATGCTATTAGATAGGCCTAACGAAATAAGTTCCTTAATAAATTCAAAAAGAAATATTTATAATTAGCGCGGCCAATAGCTTGTATGGCGCAATTGTACGTCAAAACAACCGTTGTTCTAGCGAAATCACGGTATTTTTTGCGCTAGCGCAACTAAGCTGATTATTAAATCCCTAAAATCTAAATGACTCGGTTAACCGTTAAGCGCAATTTATTGCAGCGAACTTTGATATTTATCAAAGTTCACCTTGGGTGATCGTGGACAATAGGCGCCATGAGAGTTTTATCGATTGCCGGATCATATTTTGAGTAAACCAGCACCAGAGTTTTCCAATGAAATCCCTATTGTGCAGATCGTTGAGCAAGCGTCAACAACAGCAAAAAATAGCAATCGGCTTGAGGCGATTGAGCGCTTCTTTGTCGCCAGAAATGAGCAATTGAAATGGCTTCATTTGGTGATGTTCATTGTTTTCCTGCTGCTATTGTTGCTGCCATTGTTTTTGCCTGAGCCAGCGCAGCACGATACGCCACTGACTAACTTTACGCTCTTCACCAACTACTTAATGTGGGGACTGTGGTTTCCGCTGGTTTTTTTATCGGTGATTTTTACCGGCCGTTCATGGTGCGGTGTGCTGTGTCCGATGGGGGCAGCGAGTGAGTGGGCCAATAATCGCGGGCTAAAACGTAAGATCCCGGCATTTATTCGCTGGGAAGGTACGCCGATAGTTAGTTTTCTCATTATTACCTTTCTTGGCCAGACTGTTGGCGTGCGCGACCACCCAGAAGCGCTGGCACAAGTTTTTGGTGGCGTGATGTTAGCAGCGATAATCGTTGGCTATATATGGGGGCGAAAACAGCGGGCGTGGTGTCGCCATATGTGTCCGATCGGTTTGCTATTAGGCTTGTTTTCTCGGCTTGGCATGGTGCAGTTTATGTCGAAGAAGCCCAAGCCCGGTGGTGATAGCTATGTTGAGAATGGTTTTTGCCCCACGATGATCGATTTACGGAGTAAACAAGAATCGCGGCATTGCATCGAATGTTTCCGCTGTGTGGTGCCCGATGCCAAAAACAGCATGATGGTGCGCTGGCGTCCGCCGGGCCAAGAAGTTGAAAACATCGCTAAGCACAATGGCAATGCCGCAGAGGTGTGGTTCTTTCTGTTGGGGGTCGGTTCGGCGTTAGGCGGATTTTTGTGGCTGGTGTTGCCGCAATATCAGCAGATGCGTCAACAATTAGGTGAATGGATGGTTGGCCAAGGCTGGTATTGGATTGGTGAAAGTGGCCCGTGGTGGTTAATGAGTGTGCACCCGCAGCGACGCGAGGTGTTCAACTGGCTCGACTTCATCAGTATTATCGGCTTCATGGCGCTAGTGATGGTTATCTTTAGCCTCGTGCTCGGTGGTATTAATGCGCTTGGCGCGATGTCATCTGGCGCGATGGGATCAGTCAAAAGTTTTCGTGCCCGTTATATTGAGCTGGCTTATCAATATATGCCAGTCGCCATGGTGTCATTATTGCTTGGCTTAGGTGGTAAACTCTTTGAATGGTTTGCCATCGCCGGCGTTAGTGACGCTTATATTGTGGGCCTCAAGCAAGTGCTGTTTTCTCTTAGTATCCTCTGGAGCACCAGGCTCGGCTGGAAAATTCTAGGCGGCCAAGGTTTGATTGGCATTAAGCGCATATTGCCGTTATGTTGTGGGCTCTGTGGCAGCATATTTGTTGGGTTATGCTGGTGGCCTGCGCTGTTCGGCTGATAATTTGGGTCGAGATAATGGCGTAAATGCGGTACAATCGTTCAAGTTTTTTGTTAAATTCTGAGGGTTGTTGAGCTTAGGTTTTAAGTTTATTAATCATTTCGCTGGTTGATGAAACTAATGCGTGACGAAGTGGTCAAACGCCACTTACTGGCCTATTCCTTTTAAAGAATATGTCCGGACTTTAGTTAGGTAATATAATTTATACCCAACGAGATTTTCTCGTTGTTTGCAGTAACAAATTTAGTAATTTTTGAGGTAGTAAGATGATCCCTGAACTTGGTAGCTTTGCATTGATGGTTGGACTCGCGTTCGCTATTTGCTTAAGCATTATCCCGTTAGTTGGTGTGAGTACCAATAACTTAACTCTGGTTAGATACGCTAAGCCCTTAACGTTTGGGATGTTTCTATTCACTATCATTAGTTACCTGATGCTGACGGTAAGCTTCGTCAGTGATGACTTCTCGGTGCTTTACGTGGCGCAGAACTCAAATAGTCACTTGCCGGTGCAATATAAGTTCGCCGCGGTGTTTGGTGGTCATGAAGGGTCATTATTATTGTGGGTGTTAATGTTAACCACATGGGCAAGCGCACTCGCGCTATCGAGCCGTAACATCGATGAAGCATTCGTCGGACGTGTGTTAGCGATATTGGGCATGATCGTGGTCGGCTTTATGTTGTTTACCTTATTAACCTCTAATCCATTTGAACGCTTGCTGCCTAACGTTCCGCTGGAAGGGCGCGATTTAAACCCGTTGTTGCAAGATATTGGATTGATCGTGCATCCACCGATGTTATATCTTGGTTGGAGTGGTTTCTCGGTGGCCTTCGCCTTTGCTATTGCGGCATTGTTATGTGGCCGTATGGATGCTGCATGGGCTCGTTGGACTCGTCCTTGGACATTGGCTGCATGGTCATTCCTATCGATTGGTATCGTGTTGGGTAGCTGGTGGGCCTATTATGAACTTGGCTGGGGCGGCTGGTGGTTCTGGGATCCGGTTGAAAACGCGTCATTTATGCCTTGGATTATCGGTACCGCATTGATTCATGCGCTGTCGGTGACCGAACAGCGTGGTGCCTTTAGAAACTGGACTGTATTGTTGGCGATCACTGCGTTTTCGCTGAGTCTGTTAGGTACCTTCTTGGTGCGCTCAGGAGTGATTAACTCGGTGCATTCGTTCGCCTCGGATCCCTCTCGCGGCATGTTTATCTTATTGTTGTTAGGCATTGCAGTCATTGGATCGTTAACCTTATTCGCGTTTCGCGCCAGTGCGCTTAGCGGCACCTCAAAATTTGAATTGTACTCGAAAGAGACTTTCATTCTTGCCGGTAATATCGCACTAGTTGTTGCTACTGCGACGGTATTGCTAGGTACGCTTTATCCACTATTGGTCGATGCGCTTAACATGGGTAAAATTTCGGTGGGTCCTCCATATTACAACGCGGTATTTAATCCTATCGTCGCGCTGATGGTGGTCATGATGGGTATCGCACCAGTGATCCGCTGGAAGAAAAATAAGGCAGGTACCTTCCGCAGCGAGCTGGGCTTAGTTGCGTTAGCGAGTATTGTTTTCGGTCTTGCCTTTCCCTTGTTATACGGCGGTGAGTTCATTGGCTGGGTAGCGGTTGGTATGGGCTTAGCATTTTGGCTGATTGTGGCCACCTTAAAAAATGCCAAAACCAATATCACGCTGCCACAAGGTGGTTTCGATATAAAACGCCCGACCCTAAGTTACTGGGGCATGGTGGTATCACACATGGGCATCGCTGTGGCAGTTATTGGTGCCACAATGGTGTCACATTATGAGACGCAGCTAGATATTCGAATGGATGTTAATTCAACGGTGGAGCTCAGTGGTTATGAGTTCGCTTTCGAAGGCATGAAAGATGTTGAAGGGCCAAATTTTTCGGCCAAACAAGGTCAGTTTAGAGTGTTTGAAGATGGTAAAGAGATTGCCTTCTTGCGCCCGGAACGTCGTATTTATCGCGTGCAAACGATGGGCATGACTGAGGCTGGTATCGATAGCACCATGAGCCGAGATTTATTTGTCGCCTTGGGCGACCCGCTTGACAATGGCGCGTGGGCTGTACGTGTGTATGTGAAGCCTTATATTAATTTGTTATGGTTGGCGGGTGCGTTAGTCGCGTTCGGTGGCTTTATGTGTATCGCCGATCGACGCTATCGCGCCAAGAAAACCAGTGATGAAACACAGTCTGCAGCTACAACTGACGCAGTTGCGGCGACGGCTTAAGGAAAGTAAATGAAACGATTGGTACTGTTTGTTCCGCTGATACTATTTATGGTATTGGGCGCCTTCTTATACAAAGGCTTATTTCTAAACCCTAAGGCGATGCCATCGGCGCTGGAAGGCCAACCAATGCCTGAGTTTAAACTATTAACAGTTAAGCAGGGCGATCGTGTGGTGACCAAGAGCGACCTCAAAGGGGATTACTATCTGCTAAACGTGTGGGCCACTTGGTGCGGCGGATGTAAGGTCGAACATCCTTACCTGCTCGATATCGCGCGTAGTGGCGTACCGATCTATGGCGTAAATTACAAAGACAGTCTTGAAAATGCTAGCCAATGGTTACAGTCTTACAAAGATCCTTATCAATTTAGCGTGTTTGACGTTAATGGTGAGCTAGGGCTTAATTTAGGTGTCTATGGCGCGCCGGAAACATTTGTTGTCGATCACAAAGGCATTATTCGCTTACGTTATGCTGGCATCGTCGATACCAATGCGTGGCGGGTCAAATTAAAGCCGCTGATTGATCAGATCAAGCGTGAAATAGCACAGGAAAAAACGTCATGAGAATACTGTTAATACTGATGGCTTCATTGATGATCATGCTCAGTCATCAGGCCTTGGCGAGTTCGGTTGAAACTTACCAATTTTCAAACCCTGATTACGAAGTGCGCTTTCAGGAGCTCAATAAGATTCTACGTTGCCCAAAGTGTCAAAACCAAAATTTGGCCGATTCAAATTCGATGATCTCACAGGACTTACGCCGTGAAGTGCATCGGTTGATGGAAGAAGGCCGCAGCGATGAGCAAATCATGGAATTTATGGTGATGCGCTATGGTGACTTTGTGTTGTACAAGCCAAAAGTTGATAGTGTGACCTATTTTCTGTGGTACGGGCCTATCGGTTTTGGCGTATTAGGTTTACTTATTTTGATGGTTATTGTGATGCGCCAGCGTAAGAAGCGCGTGTTAGTTTCATCGGAGGAAGAGCGTGGTGAGCACCTCAGCGAGAAAGAGCAGCAGGCACTGGATAAAATTTTGGCTAACAATGATCGCTAAGTGAATGTTAGTTGATTGGAAAAAGAGCAAACATTGTTTGCTCTTTTTTGTTTGCCCAGCAAAGCTGGCAAACCCGTCCGCTCGAAAGAAAGCGGAGTCACCCTGACTGAGGGGAAGACAATCCGAATGGCAAGGGCGTCACTGGCTAACGGTGGGGTCTGAAGGAAGC
>Ga0209292_1004364_pt1 | contig 14962 bp, 11 predicted proteins | sample GOMGulsemesocosm_2_FD_184634 | JGI IMG/M metagenome (GOLD analysis project Ga0209292, IMG submission 184634) | Methane-oxidizing microbial communities from mesocosms in the Gulf of Mexico - GOM9C Gulf of Mexico (SPAdes) (version 2) | ecosystem: Environmental > Aquatic > Marine > Cold seeps... | reverse complement strand
GGCATGATAAATTTTAACGTAACAACGACGATTGACTGGGCAGGAATATTCGCGATAGTGTTGGTAAATAAATTTGGCCGATGTTGCTCGAGTAAACTGGCTTTTTTACCTTGCCTTTTAACTTTTTTGTACAGTGCTTTCGCGGCCTTCTTCTCCATTATTTCGCCGACTATTTCTTTATCAGCCACTTTTATTATTAATTGTTTTACGGCTGAATTTTCAGGTAATGGAAACTGATACTTACCTTCTAACGCTATACCGTGAGGGTTAATGAACGTTTGCTTTATTTCTGCGTAAGCCACTAAGCCATTAATTTCGATGTTGGCTTCAATATCGATAGGTAAGGTGGCACGCATGGCTGGATTTGGGTGATCAAACAGCAATTGAGGCCCCTGAATAAGGGCATTATTATTCTTTATTTGTTTCTCTAAATACAAAGGATTGCTTTGTGCAAAAGGTACAAAAACAAAGGCAAGCACAATAATAACTAATAATAGCAGTGATAACTTCAACCATTTGTTGCGGCGCTTATTACGTTGTTTGCGGTAATAATATGAGTCTTGATAATCTATAAGTTGTAGCTTTTTTTTAGAAGTAAACATCGCTTGCTCTTGTCTTAATTGGGTATAGACTATTTAAGCAAAGCATTGAGTGTTAGCAGCGTCAGTATAAGGGCAAAGTACTGACTAAATATGTCGAAAATATGGCAGCTAGATTTTTCGTTCAATAAGGGGAATGTATATAGCTAAAAATTAACGAGCAAAGTAGGATACTTAACGCCTAGTCAGCTTGAATGTAAAGTGACTCTGCCCGTATTTTTAACGGTTTATCAAAATTCAGGGAATGAACATACTCGCTTCCCTTGAAGAGTTTTTAATATTGACCAATCTCTTTATTTTTCCACGCTGTTATTAAATAAGATGAAATAGAGTCACCACTGCCTATTCTATATTGATTTTTTTTATCATTAGTATTATTTCTTTCGGTCTCAGTACTGGACTTATTAGATGATTGACTCCCTGCATAAAAGCTCGCTAATTGTTCGCGAGAAAACCATTGGCAATCATCTATGTCGTCTTTACTAATATCAATGGCGGTTGAAGTAGCAACAACAGTAAAACCCAACATTATCGAGGCTGGAAATGGCCAAGGTTGAGACGTTATATATTTAGGATGCTCAACAACCACGGCTGTTTCTTCTGAAACTTCCCTTATGACCGCTTCTTCTAGTGTTTCACCCGGGTCGACAAAGCCTGCTAAGGTTGAATATATCCCTGGCTTCCAACTGGCTTGGCGACCTAATAAGCAGCGAGCAATACCATCGGGGAACATATGTTCTACTAGCATAATTACTGCAGGATCTGTTCGTGGAAACGACATATTGCGGCACTCTGTACAGCGCCTAGCGTGTCCTGCCTCAACAGATTTACTTAAATTTCCACATTTTCCGCAATACTGATGTGTTGTATGCCAATAATCCAACGCCTTAGCTAATGCTTGAATTGATACATCTAAAACCGTTAAGTTGGGTGTTGCTTCTCGAAGATTTTTCCACTGTCCTAACTTAAGTAATTCTTCTTGGACCGAAAATCTTAACTTTTCAAAATTTACCGTAAATAATGACCTGACACTTGTCGACTCTACAGATTCCGCCCCTTTACCAAGATAAATGCAACTATCGATAGATAGACTATCAAGCTGTGATTTATTCAAATACATTGGCGTAAAAGTATCATCATCAGAAAAAAGGCTCATGCCATCATTAATAATACAAAATAATGTGTCTTGATGATTAAATTCTGACGCTAACCAGCGTTTATCTTTACGTTGATTACTGCACCGGTCTAGCGGCATACTTGAGTAAGTCAAACTCATATATTGTCCTTTTTAATTTGGTTAGCCCATGGTAGCGATCGTTCCCCAAGTGGAGATGCTATTGAAAACAGCGCTTGCCCTCTAGCGTTAAGTGATGACCATTTTGCATTGATGCAACAGTTGTAAAACTTTTAATTCTTTTAAAAACGTATTTAATAAGAAAGGTAAAATACGTTTACAACTGTGTTGAAAACTCTTTAAATTTGGCGCTGCTTTGGTGTAGTTGCCATAAAATGATTCAGTCCCGAACATTCATTAAATATTTAAATAAACAAGCATATATCATTTCACCACTGATTAATCATTTAATAAGTAAAACTGATTTAATGATTGCACAATATCAAAGCAGTCCTGTCCAATTAGGATATAAGTGTTTCAACGTGTAATTTATCAGAAATATTTTCACCCTTAATTTATATACAAAACCTCACAGGGCTAGGTAAATTTCAACACGTTCAACTAATTCAAAGTTATCTGAAACAGAATATTTGTGATAAAAATCTTTGAGTTATTAACGGTTTCTTTAGAGTTAGAACTGACCTGTTAGCGTGATTGAATATCTCGGCGCACGTTTATTTTCCCTCTGCTCTTGTCTTAAAAAGTCACTTTGGGTGAATAGCCCTGTATGGCGGGTTCTATTAACCGTGTATTTGTCATGAAGTAAATTATCTCCTTTAAGGCGAACCTTAATGTTTTTGGATATCTGATAATCAATAAAAGCGTTTGCCGACATTTTAGTATCTAGATTGCCTTGATAATCATAATAATAAAATTCATAGCGGCTTTTATTTTCTAGGGTTAGGCTAAAAGAAAGTCCAGGCAATAATTCATTTTGATTTAATCTAACGTTCCATTCATTTTCACTTATTCTTTCGATTGGGGCTTTATCTCCTGTAAAAGGATGGATCATTTCACTCTTTCGCCACGTATAATTTGCACTGATTAAAGTGTTATTTAGCCCTAGAGTATCTAAACCAAAGCTAGTATCAAGTTTAATGCCGTATTCTTTACCATTAGCAACATTACCATCACCTGAACGTTTAACTAGCAGCACTTCGTTTATTAAATCGCTGATTTTATGGTAATAGGGCGTTAATGTCAGACTTCCACTGGTTTGTTGCCATTGTTTTTCAAAACCGACAGAGAATTCATCACGCACTTCTGGTTTTAAATCAGGGTTGGTTTCTTCAAGTCGTGATTCGTAGCTGTCAAACCAAGGAACAAAATCTTTTAAATTAAGTTGGCTAACGGTTCGTTGATAATTGAAACGCATTTGATAAATATCATCTAAATCGTACCTTATATTTAAACGTGGCTTAAGATAAGAGAAAGTACGGGAAATATTGCTTTGGGCATTTTGTATCGTATCACTTCTTACTGCCAAATCTGTTGCAACATCTATGGTAGAACGCTCATAAATTAATGATAATTGTAGGTTAAGGTCGGAAGAAATAGTAAAATTGTAATTGCTAAAACCTTCATAACGGGTTTCTTTAATATCATTAAACTCACTTGAGTGATAAGGAGTACCTGATTCGCTAATATACTGTAAATTTTCATCTAATTGATTAACAGCAACTTCAAAACCTGAATCAAAGGTATGACGCGAGTCTAGTTTATGCCGCCAGTTTGTACGTAATACATTTTCTTTGGATGTATATAACCGAGGCAAGTGATAATCAGGTTTAAACTCACCACCATCTTGAGATGATATGTGCCATATTTTATCGTCAGAATCAGCCTTATTGCTAATAAACATAAATTTTAAATGGTTATCATCATTGAATTCATGAGTGACATCTCCGCTGATCTCCCACTTATTTCTGGCCCAATCATACAATAATGCTTTATTTTCTATTTGATTGGTTACTCGGTATTCAATGTCATTGGTAATTTTTGCATCAACATCAACCTTCTCGAAAATGGCGTTGAATTGCAGAGATGTTTTTTCTGAATATAAATACTCTAACTTTGCTGATAACTGCGTTTTTTTATACAAATTTTCACGTAGTCGGGTATAGGTATGAGTATGCGTTTTCTCTGGGGATGTAAATTGATCTATGGTGCTTAGTTCAGTTGGATTGATTGAACGATTTAAACCAATTCTATATTTAAGATTATCAATGCCATCACTATAGATAAAAGAACCTATAGATTGAGGTGCAATATCGGCAGTTTTGACTGAACCTAATGTCCATAATATAGAAGACTCAATGTCTTTTTTAAGGACGACATTAATGACTAACCCATTACTTTGAACATCTAAGTCAGATCTTGTACCACGAATAAGTTCAATATAATCAACATCTTTTGCCTGAATGTTATCAAGTTCTTTCGATATGCTATTTTCTTTTCCTGAAACACGCTTACTATTTATTAAAATTTGATCACCAGCTGAACCAAATCCACGATTTTGTGAGGCATTGTTCATTGAATTTAATAGACTGTTAGCGCCCGGTATTTTTTCTAAAATGCCGTATAAGGTTTGAGGATCAAAAACCATGAAAAAACTGGCATCATATTTATCAATATTGGATGTATTTAAAGTAGATTCATTAGCATAACTGGTATTTGAAAAACTTAGTAAAAGGGGGCCGGTACTGAAAATAATACAGAATAAAATAGTCTGACGAATAACTGAGCGCTTTAATATATGACGAGCTTGAGTTTCACTGTTTATCATTGTTAGATCTCTTTAATATAATTTATGGGGATCTTAGTCAGTAAAAATGCCAGGAAATAGGCATGAAAAGTAAAAATAATAGGTGAAACTTTTACAAAACTTTGCATTAGGCACTAAAAGAATGATGTTATAGTCGAGATTGATTAAGCAAAGGATATCAATAAATAAAATGAGCATTAAACCGACACTTCTGATTGTTGAAGATGAACCAAGTATTTTACGTGGCTTAACCGATCTATTTGTATTTCATGGCTTTGATGTTGAGAGTGAAATGGATGGTCAAAAAGGTTTAAACCGTGCATTAAACGGACAATACCGTTGTATTATTTTAGATGTGATGTTGCCGTCAATTAACGGCTTTGAAATATGTAACGCCATTAGGCAGCAATCTCAAGTTCAACCTATTTTAATGTTAACAGCTAAAAATGCTGAAGAGGATATCATCAACGGCTTAACCTTAGGAGCTGATGATTATTTAGCTAAACCTTTTTCAACTTCAGAGTTAGTCCTAAGAGTCAGTGCTTTAATCAGGCGTTCGGGGTTATCCGGCAATGACCACAAACTCACTATTGGCGATGATGTCAGTATTTGCACGCAAAAGTTAACAGGCATCTCCTTTGAACAGGAAATGCGCTATACCCGCCGCGAAGTGACTATTTTATCTTACTTGAATCAGCAAAAATCACCGGTTTCTCGTGATGAATTGCTTAGAGAGGTTTGGGGATATAAATCCACAGAGCATATAGATACACGTACTGTTGATATTCATATTGCTAAAATACGTAAAAAGATTGAGAGCGATCCTAAATTCCCAAAACACCTAGTAACGCTTAGAGGGGAAGGATATCAGTTATTTAGCTGCCAATCTTAATATAAAGCAATTATTTTCAGATAAACGATTATTAAATTATCGCCAGCGTATTAATAGGTTACGATGCTTTACTGTCATTTTTCTAGTGCTGTTACTGGTACCGGTTAGTGTGGTGTTTTATCAGGGATTTAATCAATTTCAAAAAGACTTATTAATAGAATACAAACGCCAAACAGAAGTAGTGACTTATCAAATAAATAAACGCATATTTAAACGTGCGATTTTAGAAAATGCTCTGAGCCCGCAAGTATTCGATTATTATCAGCATCTCTACAATCCAATAAATAAGGAAGTGACTCGTGTAAAATCACCACTTTCAAAACCTGAATATAATGAACGTATTACCGGCATTATTGGCTATTTTCAAATTGATGAAAATGGACAATTTAACAGTCCAATTTGGCCCTATATAATTAATAGTTCTGAAGATTTAAAATCTATGGATGTCGATTTAGAATCAGTTAAACGCAGAGGAATTTCATTTAAGTTATACCAAATTATATCGCGTTCAAATGAATTAAAGCGCTTAATTGAGCAAAAGTTGCCTGAGAATAATGATAAGTTTGATTTTTTCTCAGATGTGCCCGAATATTTTATTTTTTATCGTATTGTCGAAGTTAACGCTCAGACTAAACTTCAAGGATATATTATTGATTTAGATGACTATTTAGGCAGCCGGGTTTCTCGAGTATTCACGACAGCGCAATTTGATAATGATATTGGTATTACCGTTCAAAAAGAAGGGAAAAAAGAAGAGGAACGATACTTTGTTTCTCATATTAATTTAAAAGGTGAAGCTGAAGTTAGCCAGTTAGCCTTGCAAGATAAGCAATTAAACCTGTTAATTAATAAGCAAAGCTTAAATTGGCCTTTTACTGGCTACAGTATTAGTTACTCTACTGGCAAATCACCATTATCCTCTGCGGCCATTTATAGTCTTAGCCTGATGCTTTCATTGATATTAGCCATAACAATAGGCTGTTATGGTTTCTATCATTTAGGGATTAAACAGCTAAAATTAGCAGAGCAAAGATTAAACTTTGTCTCTTCAGTGAGTCATGAACTAAAAACACCTTTAACGTCTATACGAATGTATTCTGAAATGTTAAAAACAGGCATGGTACCTTCAGAAGAATATAAAACTGAATATTACGAATTCATACACAGTGAAAGTGAGCGTTTATCTCGCTTAATTGATAATATCTTACAACTTTCTAAATTGAGTCAACCCCAACACACTGTCGATTTGAAATATACAAAACTGAGTATTTTAACCGATATTATTCGCTCAAAAATATCATCATTATTAGTAAAAGGTGATTTCCAGTTAAGTATAATTAACGATTTTGAACAGCCTGATCAGGTAATGTTACTAGTAGATATTGATGCATTTTCTCAAGTTGTGATCAATATTACAGATAATGCGATCAAGTTTTTTGATAACGAGTCAATAAAGGATGATAGCCGTAAAAAAATCGATTTTACTTTCGAAATGGATCCAAAAAGCAAAGGCCAAATACTGATGGAAATTCGTGATTATGGCAATGGCATTTCAGTTGAGCAACAAAGTAAGGTTTTTGAATTGTTTTATCGTGGTGGTAGTGAACTAACGCGCTCAACACAAGGTACAGGTATTGGTTTAGCCTTGGTTAACGAACTGGTATTAGCGCAACAAGGCACTATTGAAGTTCAGCGTATGACGCCAGGACTAGCAATGAAAATGAGCTTTAAATGCAAATGATTATGATGATTTTTAAATAGAGTGCAGGGCTCATGTCTGGTTTAACTTTATATCTTGCCCTCCTTAAGGGTTAGATAATAGTGCACCGCGCGGCAACAAATAAAATTGACTCCATTACTCAATAGGGATTATGAGAGAAAGAACTTGGTTATAGGCTTAATCCCTTGGATATTTGTTGAACCAATCCCGATAACCGACTATCAGTATGATAAAATACTAAGTGAAAGGACTAGTTTATGATTTCAAAGAAAGTAAGAGAATTATTTGTCTCTTTGATGGAAGCAACGGATGTTTCGCCTGTTTTTTATGATATTGAAACTGAGCAATACAGTGGTAATTTTAATGCAGTAGTTGTTGATAAGTATATTGAATTAGGTGCGCTTGAACTTGTTGAAGGCGTTGGTGTTATTACTATTTTAATTAATAACAGAGATGACTTCTTAAGCTCTTTCGCTGCTGGCGCAAGAGAAGCCGGGCATGGCAGTGACCAGTCTTATGCCGATTACAACGCGAACCCATTTGCATTTTCAGTAGGTTATGAGCATTTCCATCAAATCGCCAAGAAAAAACGGCCAATAAGCGGCTATATATGTCATGGTTTTGAAAGAGAAGATACTGGCTTAATACACCAGCAATAGTGTCATATTTATAACAGATAAATAATTTGGTCGACCGCTTTAGCATCTGAAAATTCGCTTCATAGTGTTAATAACGTTTGTTTATAGCCGTTAGCAATTATCTATAAAGAGTATGCTTTGGAGAATTTAGAAGGAGTATACGATCAAAATAATGGCCGTTTTGTCCTCTAAGATAAAATTAGAGCTATATTGTCAAAAGCTGACTTACTCCTAATTGGTTGCAAACTATTAAGTTATTCTATTCAGTTTATGCGTTATTTCCTTTTCGTTATCTATTTTTAATAAAAAATAGAATTAATTGTCAGCTTGTCTATAATTTGTACAGTAAGCAAATTCAAGGACTGATGTAATGCCAAAAATTTATGATGAACCTAAAAAGAACTCCCCAATGTTATGGATATCTCTGTTCATTCTGGAAAGTATAATTTTCCTATATCTCATCGGTAAAATTATCAGTTTCTTAATTTAATTAACTATTCGGTTTAAAGCGATTTCTTCAGTCACTTCCAAATTTCAGTTAACAATCTAGGTTTATCTGTGAATAGATAAACATCATGTGAGTGAGAATCAGAAATGAACTTATCTTTTGAGGTAACTTTGTCATATTAAATAACTCTCTCGCGTATTTTTTCTTTACGAACGCCTCCAATGTTTACCTAACTAAGTTAATAGCACTCAATTCATAGCCATTAGAGAGCACTATCTTTTGGCAAAACAACAGCGTTGTTATTTTTTATCGATCTTGAAAAGTAATTGAAACTTTATTGTCACCTTTATTGCTCATCGGGGTACTTATTGTAAAAACATACTTATCAATTGGAAGAACACTCATTAAATTAACTATTTTTTCGATGGTAATTCTACCTGCGAGGAGATTAAATTATTTTAATAACTTAATGAGTGACATAAATATCGGAGTAAAAGATGAATTCGAACAACACAATATCAACAGAAGAGAAAAAAGCGCTTGAACATGTAAAGTATAAAAGAGAATTCTACGGACACCTTTTCGCGTATGTTGTTTCTCTTCTCCTTATCTTTGCGGTTAATTTAATGACATCTCCTCAATACCTATGGGCTATGTGGGTTCTAATAGGGTGGGGGTTTGGTATTATGTCTCATGGAACAACCTTAATTGTAAAATATGGCTTTTTTGTACCTTCTTTGGGAAATTCGTCAGTTGAAAAAACATTCTGATGCTAATTATTTGATTCACATTTGAGCTAATGGTCAACAAACTGAGTTATCTGAAATAAAGCTGTTTGGCTAAGAGGCAATACAGCGATTATTCTAGCTACATTAGGGGCTAGGAATGATGTTATGCATAATAGTAGTCCTTGGATTAAAGGAACTATAAATATGGTTCAGAGCTAATATTCAAAATTGTGCGCATCGCTGACTTAAGATGATGCTGTGGGGGTAGGCCTTCTTTAAGATTGATAGGGACATGTAACATCAATGCGAATAAACATACAGGCTAAATGATCTATCACTTTTTTTATCTTGATTTCAAGCTTATCAGGATTAAATGGATTTTCTATTCCACCTGTTGCCCCCTCATATTTATCTTCTTGTCATCGTAGTGCCATTTTCTGTGTTGACGACTTATACAGGAATATACTTATATTGTACATCCATCCTAAGACACCTAATCAGTTCATAACCATTAATTTTTGGCATGTTTATATCAGTAATAACTAAATCAAATTTATGGGTCCTAGCCTTAGATTAACCATTTAATCCGTCTTCGGATGCTACAAGGTTGAATCCAATGGACTTTAGTTTGAAAGTAAGCATGTCACGTATTTTCCGAGAATCGTCGACAACAAGTATCAATTTATCCATGGTAATGAGTACGGTGTTTTTCTAAATATTGTTATGTGAAAAATAGTATGTGACATCAAACAAATGGAAAGGCAGCCTCCTTTTGTCGCTAGAGCAATACTAGTACATTTTTAGCCTGCTATTATATATTAAGCAATACTAAATTTTAGGGGGGTTGACTACCAGGAAGAGATATAATGCAAAAAATCACTTCCTAAAACTGGCTGGGATCAGCGAAAATCGCCTTGTTTTCACAATACCTTTAAGATGATACATAACCATTTTTCCCATTTTTCTTCGCTTGATACATACACTCATCTGCACGATTTACGATGGATTCAAAACTTTCATCTATACGCGAGCAAACGACACCTATACTTACTGTTACACTTTGGACTTTTTGAAATTCATTAGAGTTAATAACAGATAGAAGCCGGTTTGCCGCCAGGCTGGCTTTTGATGTATTTGTCTCTGGACACAAGATAAGAAACTCCTCACCTCCCCATCTTGAAACAATGTCTACTTTTCTACTTACTGATAAGATTAATTTAGAAACTTGAAACAAGACTTGGTCTCCAATATTGTGACCATAAGTATCATTAACCTTTTTGAAATCATCAATATCAATCATTACAATTGAGAACTGAGTGTTATTTCTTCTATTTCTATCTAGCTCAGTATAAAAGACTTCATCTATATACCGTCTATTATATAACCCTGTGAGGGAATCTCGAACAGCTAGTTCTTCAGCTTTCGTAATTAAATCAGTTAATTCCATTACTCTTCTTACAGAAAAAACAGTGAGAGAAAAGGAGATAGTGATAAAAGTCGGAATGATTTCATCGAGTTCATAACTTTCATGTTGTTTAGTATATGAATTTAATAACTCAAATAAGTCAATATGAGAAAAATAAGAAAGGCAAATCAGATTTAAGATAATAATAATTATCAAATCTAAATAAATTGCCTTTTTTATTCGTTTTGGTAAAGACTTCATATCGCCACTTATTTCCAAATTATCAATTTAAGCTACGTCTATGAAAGGAAAATAATGAAATTTAAAATCCATTTATAATATTCACTAATATAGAAACTAGTTGTCTAAAGGCCAATGAAATTCAACTGCACTATGTCTTGATAACAGATTGAGCATGGCGCCTCTATATGATGAATTACGAGCCAATATTAATGAAAATCACGCAAGTTCAAATACAACTATAGTACAAAAAAAGAACAGCACCTATGGGGGTAGCAAATTAATACCACTTTCTCAAAGTACAACAATCCTGAAATACATTGGTTGCTAACCTATTGTTTTTTCTATTTGTTGGTTATTTAAAAGATATTCCGCTTTATATATTTATCGGAATAAAAGTACATCATTCTGTCAAAATATCTTATAGGTTGTTCAAGTTTCTCGTTTATTTTAAGACGGAAATTTACTTGTATTTGAATTATCAACCAATGTTCAATTAATTAGTATCGTAAGCGATACTTTAAGAATGACATTTAATTTCTGATATTCAACCAATAACCTAAATGATCACTTTTTGTGCGTTACTGACGTTAGTGTTTGAATTTTTGCCATCTGTTTTCTAATGAATTACTCGAATCATGTTATTGAGGCGTGACTATAAAAATCGTTATATACATTTAATAAGTTGATTATCGCCGTCAGAAAAATATCATCAGAAATTCATAAGAACGTCAGGTATTTTAACGCAGGCTTGCTTAAACTGACCGCTCGTTCAATCATATTTAAACGAAGTTAGTTAACTCGTTGGTTTCAAAATAAGGAAAGAATCATGAACAAAGCTTTACGAATCGGTTTAATTATCACTGTAATGTTGATGTCGCCTTTTATCGGTGCTGTCGAATTTGACGATGCTCAAAAGTGCAATGAAATTAAGGATGATCCCGATTTAACAATCCAATACTGTACAACAGCTATACTGTCCGGTGAATTGAGCACTGATAATTTGGTCCCTGTATTGACTAAGCGAGGATTTTCCTACTACCGAAAGCGTAATTTTGATCGGGCTATCAGTGATTTCAGCGCCGTCATTCGGTTGGATCCTAACATTGCACGTATCTATATTGCACGGGGAATGGCCTACGATTACTCCGAACAAAATTATGACGAAACCATTGATAACTTCAATTCGGCGATCCGATTAAAACCTAACAATGCTCGTTATTACAATTATCGATGTTGGGCCTTTGTTGTAAAGGGGGATGCTCAATCAGGGCTTTCTGACTGTAATAAGTCATTGGAACTTCAACCGGATAATCCAGGTACTCTCGATTCTCGCGGCCTTGCCCACTTTGCCCTAGGGAATTACCAAATCGCACTGAAGGATTACAACAAGACAATCCAGTTAGATTCTGAAGCTTGGTCAACTCATCTAAATAGAGCCCGTATACTCGAAATATTAGGTGACACTTTACAGGCAGAAGCAGGCCGGAAAATAGCCAGGGAAAATGCACAGGGAGAAGAACAATACGGTATTTGGTTACGTAACCTTGAAGATGCTGAAAAAAACAACCAGCATCTTAGGAAGTAGCATTAGGACGTAATCAACGAGCAATGTAAAAACAGGCCACCGCTAATGACTTTTTGGTGCGCAAAAATTGAAGGCTATATAATATGAAGGTCAACTCTGTGGTCGTACAACGGACATTAAAATTGATATTCTATTTATCATATAGATGCTTAATCCGTTTCTTTGATTAAATGTTATACTCAGTTTGTGAGCAAATTAGTCTGTTTTAAAATTCAGCTGTACATTTTTGCCTAGCAAAATTGATAAGTTGCCTAACAGCAAAGAGACGCTAAAAAAACGTGTCATTTTGTCTTAGGAAAAATCTATCAATAACCAAATGGGTTTTAAACTTTGTTGACTTTTCTAAAGAATATAAGACTAGAAAATACAGTCTTTGTACCTTAATTCAATAGGAAAAATTATGTTAAATAAAAAATACTTTGTTGCCTGTACTTTTTCTACAATTTTATTCACCGCTTGTGGTGGAGGTGGTGGCTCTTCTGATGATTCAAACGACAATGTTTCATTACCTAATTTTTCTTTATCGGTAAGTGATGCTCCTGTTGATGACCTTTCAGAAGTTGTAGTATGTTTCAACCAAATTGAATTAAAAAATAGTGGAGGGGGGGTTACTTTCACCGTTGGTAGTGGATCCGGAATGATTGATGCTAATGGTTTATGTTTAGATAATGATGGTAGTGTAATTCCTAATACGGTAGGGATAGATTTAAAACAATACACAGGTAGTGATTCAATTGAATTAGTTGAAGGTATAACTATTGAGGCCGGAGATTATACGCAATTACGTTTAATCATGAGCGATGGTTCTTATGGTACAGATGCAGAAACGAATGAAAAAATTGGTGTAACGGTTCCCTCAAATGAGCTTAAATTAGATGGGTTTACCGCAACGATAGGTGGAACTGTAGATTTCACACTAGAGTTCGATCTAAACAAGTCTATGACAAATCCTGTAGGTCAGGTAGGCTATTTTCTTAAACCTCGAGGGGTTAGGTTAGTTAATAATAATGAAGCGGGTCATATTGATGGAACTGTTGCGGAAACGTTATTAATTGATAACCTATGTACGCCGCTTTCTGATTCATCAGCAAACGTAGCCAGTGTTTATATGTATGAGGGCGCTGATGTTGCTATTGAAGCTTTAGAAGATAACGGCGGGGATGAAAATAATAACTTACCTTATGCGAGCGCCGCAGTTACTTTTGATAGCGAACAAACCAGTTATAACTTCGAAATTGGTTTTATTACAGTAGGCGAGTACACCATTGCGCTAACTTGTGACACCGAAGATAACCCTGAAATTGACGAAAATATAAGTTTTATTACTTCACAGAATATTTCTGTTGTTGCTGGCAACACACCTGTAGAAGTTAACTTTTAAGTCATCTACCTATTAATCATTAATTGATGCTCTTGTTATTTTACAAGAGCATTTTCGTTTCAAAGTATCTACTTAAACTCGTCAATACACCGCCAAACTTAAAGATAATAGCTCAAAAGAAACTAAAATATTATTAGCTATTTTTTCACTTTTTCACTTTTTCACTTTTTCACTTTTTCAATACTACCACCAGAATTTCCAGTAAGTAATATTTCATAGGATTTGTTTAACTACAACGTTATTTTAATCATCTGTATTATTTTGTACCGACAAATTAAACGTTTTTACATCACAGTTACTGAAGGCATCACAACCTCTTATAATAAACCTTAAGCTTGATAGGTATTCATGTTGAAAGTACTCACTACCTATAGATTCACTTCCCGCGGAGCAAGATAATCTGTTGTCATCAATTTCACATTGAACTTCACCTGTCGCGTTAGGGCAAAGTGAGAAAGAAGCGCTACCACATTTAAGACCTACTACTTTATTTCTATCAGAATGTACTTCACCGTTAGTCGATAAATATAAATCTATTCTGTAGGATGCTGAGGTAGGCGATACCCACTGCACTTCAAAGCTAGTGCCTTTTGTAACCGTAACCTGCTCTCCTTCATAATAGTCTTTTGAATCAAATCTGACATTTTGTAAGTTAAAGCCCTCGGTATCAACTTGAGAGTCATCGATTTCTGGAGCTTTTTCACCAGAATCGCCCCCACAAGCGCTTAGCACTAATATACAAATGAATAATAAAATATGTTTCATAAATGTCCTTATTATTAAATTTAATGTATTCCATAAATGGCTGATCTTCAGCGTTAGAAGACATTAAGCTTTTCAGTTCGTTACGTCAACAATGAGCACTTTAATGTATCCTATTTAACTTCGCGCCTGGCGGTTAAACTGGCTAAATTAAGACTGATTTGTGGCATTAATGATAATAACCGTCGACCTTGAACCATTTAAATTTGGCACTAAGTAAACGGTAAGTGCCAATGTTCATTGTGGGTGCAATATAGAAAATCATACTTTCGCAGTTGGCTTGGCGGCAGTCATTACATCTAGGTTTACTTAACTAATGTTTCTCACAAAATGACATTGTTTTATATGATTTTATAAGGACACAGAAAAGCTTTGATATTTAAATTTTGTTATTACTTAACCAATATCTATACTTATCTATTCAAAGAATGAAAATTAATCGAATAGGGAAGTTTTTATGGAAGAGATTAATAATAAATTTATTGCTCGCCAAGCAATTTTTGACCATAAAAAGAACACCTATGCTTATGAGCTTTTATATCGCAATAGTTTAGATAATTTTTATAATTGCTCAAAGCACGAAAAAGCTACCTCCCAGGTTATTTTACAAAATCACATTTTTG
>Ga0209292_1004359_pt1 | contig 14965 bp, 14 predicted proteins | sample GOMGulsemesocosm_2_FD_184634 | JGI IMG/M metagenome (GOLD analysis project Ga0209292, IMG submission 184634) | Methane-oxidizing microbial communities from mesocosms in the Gulf of Mexico - GOM9C Gulf of Mexico (SPAdes) (version 2) | ecosystem: Environmental > Aquatic > Marine > Cold seeps... | reverse complement strand
TAGGCGCTGTTGTTATTGGCTTATTCTTCACGTGTTTTGGCTATATTTTGTTCACCAAATTCAAAGTGGTTAGTGAGATTGAGTGTTCACCAAAAGAAAATAAAATCGACTTCAACAAAATTGAATTAGTAAATTAATTCGAAATAATTAACTAATAAAGTACATAAATTTATGAGAACTAACATAATGAATAAAAAAATTATTGCCATTGCAAGTAGCGCTCTACTTGCCCTCTCAGCTAATGCAAGTGCAGAAGTATCTTCAACAGTTAATCTAGCATCTGACTATACCTTTAATGGTGTCAGCCAAACAGATAACTCTCCTGCACTGCAAGCCAGTTTAGACTATGCCGCAGATAGTGGTTTTTATCTTGGAACATGGGCTTCAAATGTTGATTTTGGTAGCGCTGATGATACTAATATAGAGTGGGATGTTTATGCTGGACAATATTTTCAACTAAACGAGAGCATCGGTCTAGATGTTGGCATTGCTTATTACACTTACCATGGTGACTCTGCTTCTGATACCTACGCTTATCCAGAGACCTATGCAAAGTTAGGTTACAACTCTTCACTAGGTGATAGTGAAGTAAACTTCTGGTACAGCTGGGATTATTTTGGTTTGGATGTAGGTCACTATATTGCCATGATCGCTCATACTGTAGAAGTTGTACCTGGCCATAACATAAAGCTTACTTTCGATCGTTCAACATCAGCCGATGACAACAAATGGGCATGGGGCGGGAAAGAGTCATACAATCATTACCGTGTTGAATACATGACCAGTTGGCAAGGGTTTGATTTTGACCTAGCCCTTGAAGATACCAGCATGAGTATTGATAGCGCAGATACTCGTGTTGTGTTTTCAGTATCTCGTACCTTTAGCTTCTAATAGCACTTTATTAGTCGATTAAGCGGGCTATATTACCAGTTAATGTAGCCCTCATAGACAAAAAAAATTGAAGAAAATGCCAAACGAATACCGAAAAAGTTTATCTAAAGTAAGTGCAGAAAGTAAATACCATCACCAATAGTAAATGATAATTGAGAGCCCGCCATGACAAGTACAAACAAACCCAATAGCACCGCCCTATTCAAAAGAGCCATCAACAACATGCCTTTAGGCGTTGCTGATAGCTACCGTTACTGGGGTGAAGAAAACACCGTATTTTTAACGAGTATGAAAGGCTGCACCATCACCGATAGCGACAATCAAACCTTTGTTGATTTTCGCCTAGCTTATGGCCCCATCATCCTTGGCTATCGTGATGAACGCATTGATAACGCGGTAATTGATGCTATTACCAATGTTGGCACCATTTCAGGTTTTTCAACCGGTCTTGATTCTGATGTAGTTGAATTAGTTAAGTCACTTTGTCCTAATATCGACAAAATGCGTTTTTCTAACTCGGGGACTGAAGCGGTTATTGGTGCGGTACGTACAGCGCGAGGTTTTACCAAACGCAATAAAATAGTTGTTGTTGAAGGTGGTTTTCATGGCCTACACGACGAAGTGATGTGGAAGTCTGATGTTGATAACTGGGATGGTGACACTGAAAAAGCACCTGAGATTATCCCTTTTGGCGGTGGCATTCCATCAAGTACCCGTGAACATCAAGTGAGTGTACCACTAAACAATTTAGCAGCGATTGACGCTGTTTTTTCTGAACATGGTGGTGATATTGCTGCTATTTTAATTGAACCTATTATGGGTAACTGTGGCTCAATTGCCTCAACTCAAGAATACATGCAAAAATTGCGTGATATATGCGATGCCAATGGCTCATTGCTAATTCTGGATGAAGTGAAAACAGGTTTTCGCGTAGCTAAAGGCGGCGCACAAGAGCTCTATGGCATTTATGCGGATTTAACCACTTACGCAAAAGCCATGGGCAATGGCTACCCTGTTGCTTGTTTTGGTGGTAAAGCTAAAGTAATGGATACCATTTCTTTCGAAAAAGATGGTGTAACCCACGGCGGGACTTATACAGCTAACATGGTAGCGCTTAGTGCGGCAAAAGCGACATTAACTGTCCTTAAAGAAACTGACGCACTTGAAACGATCGAAGCATCAGGTAAAAAAATTCAAACCATACTTTCTCGTGTATTTACCAAGTTTGGCATTGAACACTGTTTTGCAGGTCCTGACTCTATGTTTGGTGTGCATTTAGGCAACAAAGTACCGCATAACTACCGTGACTGGAAACAAACCAATAGCGATCTTTACACCCTATTCGCGCTGAACTTAATTGAAAATGGCGTAATGTTAGAGCCAGATTCACGTGAACCTTGGTTTATTTGTGAAGCACATCAAAACATAGATTTTAACTGGTTAGAGCAAGTAGCAGAGAAATCAATGGCAGCTGCGATTAACGCTAAATAAGGTAATGCACACTACTCCCTTATAAACATCCTATTTAGCCAAAGTATTATTGGTTAAATAGGATTGTGAAACATATTTATGTAGTTCTCTTGTTTAGCTGACTATTTATTTCATTTACTTCACCCAGCCTAATTTTTTCTACCTAAAGTTAGTGATTTGTACTTTTTATTTCTAAACTAATATTAAATATACTGACAAAAAACAGTTAGGATGCTTCTCAATGAATAAGTTCATGCTAATTGCAATTGATGGAGCAAATGCAGGATTCCTTCAGGACGATATGCCTATTGGATCGGTGTTGGTTCCTTTTACTTTGAGGGTATAGGAGTATGAAACTGTGCGCCCTTCTTTTCAGCTATTTATTCGCTACCAGTGCAATAGCAACTGAAATAATCAGAGTTGGCATCTATGACTTTCCTCCTTATGTTTTTATCGCAGAGGAAAGCAGCGGTATAACCATAGAGATGATAGCTGCAATCAATAAGTTTCAAAATCAATATAAATTTGTCGCCGTTCCTACAACGTCTAGGCGTCGTTACCGTGACTTTGAGCAGAATAAATTCGACATTATGTTCTTTGAAAGTAAAAACTGGGGTTGGGGGCCGTACCCTGTAGTTGCATCAAACGTTTTTGCAATGGGTAGTGAGGTATATGTTACTCAAGCTAAAAAAAGTAGGAATCAGGACTTTTTCTCAGACTTTAAAAATAAGGCTATGATTGGCGTTTTAGGGTATCACTACCAATTTGCCAACTTTAATACAAAACAAGAGTACCTCAAAAAGAATTTTAACCTTTTATTGACCGACAGCCAGAAAAAGAGTTTAGCATTAATCCTTAATAATAGAGGCCAAATTGCCGTGTTATCAAATGCATATTTGAATTATCACTTTTCGCGCACCCCTGGAGATAGGGCTAAGCTGCTTATATCTAATAAGTATGCTCAAATCTATCAACACACCATTTTGATTCGTAAGAATGATAAGATATCACTGCAATATATCAACAATTTATTAGCGCAGATGAAAAAAAATGATACTTTGCAACCCCTATGGCAAAAGTATGGTCTTGAAGTAAACCGTTAACAGTAACGGTTCACAACAATATGGTTAAATTAAAATTGACCTATTTCCCTATTCAACCAAGCTGTAATTAAATACGATGAAATTGAATCACCACTGCTCATTTTATATTGTAGTGCTGCTGACTCCACTATTTCATCTTTCCTTAGGGAGAAGCTAACAAGCTGTTCACGAGAAAACCATTGAGCATCTTCTAAATCATCTTGGCTAATATCAATAACATCACTAGTGGCTACCGCAGTAAAACCTAACATAATTGAAGCGGGAAATGGCCAAGGCTGAGACTTGATGTATTGCGGATTTTCAACCTCAACCCCTGTCTCTTCAATCACCTCTCTTATTACGGCTTGCTCTAGTGTTTCACCAGGGTCAACAAAGCCAGCTAAAGTTGAGTACATACCTTGGGTCCAACTGGCTTGTCGGCCTAATAAACATCGAGCAATACCATCATTAAACATTTTCTCCACTAACATAATAACGGCGGGATCTGTTCTGGGGAAAGTCATGTTCCTACAATCAGAGCAGCGCCTAGCATGCCCAGCTTCAACGGATCGATTAGCATGACCACAATGACCACAAAATTGGTGGCTGCTATGCCAATGTACTAACCCCTTAGCTAAGGCTAAAATTGATGCTTCAATACCTGATAAGTTGGCAGTAACTTTTCTAAGTCCTAGCCATTGACCAGTCTCACTTAGCTCCTCTTGGGTAGAAAAACGTAATTTATTAAAGTCGATGGCAAAAATTGAAACAACTTTAGACTGGTTATTGTTAAAGCTGCCTTTACCTAAGTCTCCTTTACCCAAATAAATGCAGCTATCAACATTTACCGTAGGTAGCTGAGTTTTACTAAGATAAATTGCGGCAGGTATACCATCTTTTTTAAAAAGACTCATGCCCTCATTAATCACACAAAATAAAGACTCTTCCCGATTAAATTCAGTGTTCAGCCAGCGCTTATTCTTACGTTGATTTGTACATCGATCTAACGGCATATTGCCATAGGCTAATGTCATGATTTACTTTCATCCTTAAGTGTTTGTGCCCACTGAGAAGACCAGCTTCCTAATGGCGAGATAATTTCAAAAAGGTCAGTACCTTGAGTAGATAATTGATAGCCGGTTTCTTGGGTTTCAATGAGCTTAAGTGCTTTCAGCTCTTTTAACCGGGTATTCAACAAGGTTGGGGATATTTGTTCACAGCGCAGCTGTAACTCTCTAAAGGTTGCAGGGCCTTGTTGTAAGTTCCATATAATGCCTAAAGCCCAAGTACGACCAAGTAGGTCCAATAAAGCCATTATTGGTTTACCTGTTTTTGAGCCTCTAACTTGAGTACCTGGAAGTGGGATTGTCATATTGAGTAACTAGCAGCAAAACATAACAACATGCTACAGTATTTGTAGCGCGGTTGCTATATACTAATTTTACCACTCATCCTTTAACAAAGGATGAGTAATCAAGACTCAATTAACTCACCACAATGAACAGGCAAGTAAATATCAAACTTGCTGCCTTGACCAACTTTAGAGCTGACATTGATACGACCATGATGGTCTTCAATAATAGATCGAACTATATGAAGCCCTAAGCCAGTGCCTTTACCAACTGGTTTGGTAGTAAAGAAGGGGTCAAAAATATTTTTCAAATTTTCTTGTGTTATGCCTGAGCCATCATCTTCAAAACAAATATTAACTTCCTGCGCTTCTACACTTGAAGTAATACAAATACGTCCTTTACTTTCAATAGCATGAGAGGCATTAACTAACATATTAATAAACACTTGCAGTAATTTTTGCGGAAATCCAGCGACCTCAACATTAGCTTCAAGGTGTTTAGTTATCTCAACTTTGTATTTAAGCTCATTGGCCACTAACGTAAGGCTTTTGCCAATAAGTTCATCAACTGAAATGACCTCTGGTAGCTTATCATCGACATGGGCATAGTTGCCTAAATCCTTAATAATTTTACTTACTCTAGCGGCCCCCTCTAATGTTGAGGAAATGAGTGGTGAAATATCTTCAAGAATGAATGCTAAATCTTCTTGCTGATAAAACGCTTGAGCTTCAGTCATTTTATCTGAAGATTTAGTTAAATTAATATAAGCCATTAATGGTGTAAAATAATCATCAAGAACATCTAAGTTACTACGTATATAACCTACGGGGTTATTTATTTCATGAGCAATACCTGCTGATAGCTGGCCAATTGAAGCAAGTTTTTCTGCATGAATTAACTGCTCATTAAGTGATGACAGAGCTTTTTGACTGTGTTTTCGTTCATTAATATCACTTAGGGTGAGCAAGTAGTTTACGCTACCTTTGATAACAATTTTTCTACCTGAGAATTCAATATGTGGATTATCAAAGCGTGGCGATAATAAAGACTCTTCCATATTACTTAAGACTATTTCGCTATCAAATTGACCTTCTAATGTTGCTAATGCAGGTACATAGTCAAAAACTTTACTATTAATAATGTGCTCTTTATCAGAGTGCAGTAACGTCTCTGTTTCAATATTGCACTCTTTAATCAAGCCTTGTTCATCTACAAGAAGGACAGCACAAGGTATAGTGTCCATGATTATATTAGCTTTGTCATTTGCGCGAATAACATTGAGCCGTTCTTGCTCTGCTCGACTTTTTTCTATGGTTATATGCTCAGTAAACTGTTGAATAGCACCTGATAAGGTAATTATTTCTGTTGCAGCTTTTTTTTGCCTAAACTCCAAGCTTCCATCTCCCTGTACTGGCTTTTGAGCTAAGGCGGTAATATTTTCAATCGGTTTAACTATATATTTACTGAAGCAACTAACCGTAAATAAAATTAAAAGTATATATAATGAAACTACCAAATAGGCTAACTTCTTAAAATTAGCCATCGCTAAGTTCACCTGTGTGCTTAGTACACTATTTTCACTGGAAATTTGCTTAGATAACTTTTCTAAGTCAGAAACAAACAGGGCTGTCACTTCGTCAGACTCTGCTACGGTTAACTGCCTGCTTTTAGTTTCTTGTGCTGATATATGTGAAAACGAATTCACAATATCATCGTTTTTTATAATGCTCACAACCAGTCCCTGAACTAGATCGTTATCACTATTCGTCAGCTTTGGTTTGACATTAATGAGTATTTTTTTAAGTTGCTCAGATTGCTTTGTGATGCCTTTGGCAAGGTAAGTTTGTTGACCAGAAAAAAGTAAATCTTGTGTGGTTAACCAAAGTTGAGACATGGTAAATACATGTTCAATTGTTTGTACTAACAATCGTGACTCATAGTGTGCTCTAGATATTTTCTCAACCTTTTGATATTGGTGCCACAAACTTGCAAAAATAAGCGCGCCAGACAGTAGTGTTGAAATAGCTAAGAGCTGATTATAATGAGAGATTTTCATCATTTAACTTCCATTTTAAATTCATTGTCACAAATAGTATTATTACAACTAAGGTTAAAGTTTTTTTAACTCTTCCCTCCATAACATTTCAGTCAATAATAAGGTTTTCAAAGCACACCTTAAAACTACATTGACTAACTCTGGCGCATCTTGAGCTTTAGCTAACACAGCTTCATTTGCGGTAACACCATCTGAGCTTAAGAGTGCTTTTAATTCTCGATAATTTTTGCCAATAAAAAGACTTTTGAACTGACTTTCTTCTGCAAATTTCCTTTTAGAGCTTCGACAACGCTGAAAGACATAGTTAATTATCTTTAAATCTTTATCTATGGCCCAAACTATTTCAACCAAGCCCCATTTACTTTGCTCTGATCTCACATGAACATAACCTAAGGGCTCCCTTCCACTCATTGCAATATAAAGGGTATGTTTACCTAACTCACTAAAGTGTAGATCATTACGAGGTAATGCTGTTTGTATTTTCTGCCTCGTACTGTCATCTACCGCTTTAACGATTGAAAGCTGATTAGTTTTACCAGGAAATAGTTGGGCTATTTGCGCAACAGGATCACGTAGGGAACAATAAGCTACCCCGTGAGCATTTTCACTAAACAATGTCAGTAAAAATAAATAAAATATAAAATGTCTTTTCATATCAATACCTATACCTTATCTGTCCCCTAACCAACTGCTTTTTTTTGCCCGCATCGGGGGTATTAAGTTGAATATGAGCAGATAAACTAAGCTCTAATTGAGTATTAACTTGATAACTAAGACCTATATTAGCTAGCTTATCTATCGATTTTTGATATTCCTTATCTCTCATTATAAACTGGCCATAAACCTTCAATTGTTCATGTTGTGCTGTTTTGTTTAGCTCAATTAAATGGTATTTTTCCTGCTGCCATTTACTCAGCTGTTTATCATCTTCACCTATGGCAACTTCGGCTAAAAGCCCCCACGTTTGCCAGTAATATTGCCAATCAAGCGCTAACCTTTTCCTGTCTACACCGTCAATTTCAGCATGATAAAATGAAAAGCCGACAATAAAGTCAAGATGACTTAATGTGCCAATACGCCCAGTTATTGCATAAGAGTCGTTTACTGATTTAGCTTTGTCTTTACCACCTAGGGTATAACTCACATTATATTCAAACAGACCGGTAACCTTGTTTAAACCAAGCCCCCAATCAAGCTTTGTGCCTAAGTTTTTACCATGATAGTAATCAAGTAACCTGCCGTTAGTATCAATGCTTTCCTCAAGGCCAAAAGGCATAGTGAAATGACCAAGCCGAATATTAGGAAACCAGCTTGCTGTATCGGTATAATTTAAGTGTGCTTCACGAATAATAAAATCGCCATCATCCTTTGAGTCAAACAAAAAAGGTACAGGCAAATGATTTGATAGCTTAGTGTAATAAATTTGTGCTACGCCATAACCAATATCACCAGTAGCTTGAGTAAAAACTTTATGGGTATCTAAACCAAGTGCATAAATTCGGCTAGTATTGTCGATTGCTGCATTATGATTTAAACGAGCACTTGCATCTAAACTCCACCTTAGGTTTTGACTAAAGTCAGCATAACTAGGAGAACATAACAGCAATATCAGACTAATAAGTAAAAATTTCATAACTCCCCCAGCATAAAGCAAGTATTACAAATCGATAGCTAACCTATTAAGGACTATTTTCCCTGTAGAGTCAGAAGCAGCTAGTGAGTACTCAGCATTGACTATCAAATCGTCAGTAAGGGTATCTTCTAAATTGGCGATACCCAGACTAGGCGGTAAATGGCTAGGGCTCTTTTTAGCCAGCCATGAAATACGCTTCGCCAGTATTACCGCATCATCTGCACACGTTTCTATTAATAAAATGGCAAAGGTATTTTTACTCCACCTTATTAAGGGGTCTGATGCTCTGCGTTTTAATAGCTTTACCGCTTCTAACTGGTACATCTCTTGTGAGTGATTTTCATCCCTCGATTCAATTTTTACCAAAAGTAGACTCAATGAATGTTGATAGCGCTTAGCTCGAGCAATTTCATAACCTAGCCAACAGTCAACAAAGTAGTTTTTGGCTAGAACACCATCAGTTTCTGCATACGCTGCTCTGCCTGCTGTTAGCGGTTTAAATAAACCTCTTTCAATACGAATAAGTAAGGTTTTTATATCAAAGGGCTTGATAATGTATTCATCGGCGCCAGAAAGTAAGCCGGCACTTTCTTCGGTAATTTCGCAGGTCAACATAATGATAACAGTGCTGGCAAACCGACTGTCACTTCTTAAGATACTACAAGCCTTTAAACCGTCCATTATTGGCATCCGAATATCCATTAAGATTAAATCAGGTGAGAAGTCATTTGCCAAATCAATAGCCTCTTGTCCATTACCCGCTTCGCAAATAGCAACTCGGTTATTCTCTTTATTAAACTTGCGATGGATGCCTCTTTTGAGGGTCTGTCTAACCCCTGGTTCATCATCAACTATGAGAACATTTTTTTCGGCTAACATAAGATTCCCTACCTTTTAAACTATTCATTACGACCATTAAAATGTAAATTTCAGTTATAAATTTACAGATAGCTACTTTGCATAGAGTTAGAAGAGCAATTGTTATACCAAGGTATTTTACTTTCACTTATTTATCACTTAGTGACTAAGAATCAATAGATTACTGCTTGATTTTTTCTTCTTTAAATTTCGATGGACAAATTAAATCCCTATTTATTGCAAAACGCAGTGCAACTTGAGAAACAAAAAAGCCAGTCACATGACTGGCTTTTTTACTGTAAATGAGAGTAGGTTATAAGTTAAATACGAACCCCTTCAATATGTAATGCCATCTCAACATGAGTTGACGCTGGTCCTAAATTATAACTAATACCGTAATCTGTTAGTTTTAAGCTAGTTGTACCTGAAAAACCTGCACGGTAACCACCCCAAGGATCTTGCCCTTCACCAATTTTAACAACAGGGAAAGAGATAGTTTTACTCACTCCTTTTAAAGTGAACTCTCCTGTAACAACCGCATTTTCATCATCACTGAACTTAATGCTTTTACTGGTAAAAGTCGCTTTTGGAAAACGACTTACATTTAAAAAATCTTCCCCTTTAAGGTGTTTGTCACGTTCTGCATGATTCGAGTCTAGGCTAGTCGTATCTATTTCAATATTTATCTTTGAACTATTCGGAGCTTTCTCGTCATAAGAAAAACCACCATCAAAAGTATTGAACCGTCCCAATAACCAGCTATAACCAAGATGTTTGATCTTAAACTGTACAAAGGCATGTGCGCCTTCAACATCCACTTTATAATCTGCAGCCTGTACTGAACTTGCTGCTAAGGTGGCAAGTAGTGAGCTAGCGAGTAGGCTTGTGGTTAATAGTGTTGTTAGTAGTGCTTTTTTCATGTGGTATTCCCTTTTATGTATTCAAATTTTGAATGTTTTTATGTTGTTGTTTTAATAAATAAGGTTAATTGATTTTACTTGGTATTACTTTAATCATACGTAGCAAGGTATTGTTTTTGTTTATAAAGTGATGCTTTAGTGCTGCAAGTCCATGACCTAGACTTAGCAGAACTAATGTCCAAGCTAAAATCTCATGCATGTTTCCAGCAATATCTTCTTGGTTGGCAAAGTTAAAAGGTAAGGCTGGAATTGATAACTGACCAAAAACCTCAATAGCTCTTCCATCAGCGGTCGAAATTAGGTAGCCACTTAACATCAAAACCCCCATCAAACCATAAAGCGCTAGATGGGCGTAATGTGCCGTTTTGTTTTCAGCATTACTCGCCTCATCATCAGCACTTTTTGGCGTAACGTTTACTAATCGCCAAACAACTCTTAATAGCAAAGCTACGAGTAAAACCATGCCAATATTTTTATGTAGATCTAATGAGCCCTTATACCAAGCATCATAATAAGTCAGCTCAACCATATATAGCCCAAGCCCAAATAAAGAGAAGATTGTTATCGCCATAAGCCAGTGAATTGCTATCGCTATAATTCCATAGCTACTTTCTGTATTCTTTATCATGCAGTTTTCTCATCGCTTGACCGCCTAATTTTATCGGTGGTCATCTTGTCCATCAAATTGTTGAAGCTACTATATCGAACAAAACTCTATTAAAAAATAACGATAAATGCGAAACTATTGTGCATATTTGCACAACTAATGATAACTATTACTTTAATAACAATAAGGATAGTAAGCAGTGATGAAAGACATTTCTTGGGATGATTATAAGATTGCCTATCAAGTCGCAATCGATGGCAGCTTAAGCCGAGCAGGAATTTCACTACAAATTAACCACGCCACTGTGTTACGGCGGGTCAATCAATTAGAGCAAGCGCTTGAAGTTAAGCTATTCATTCGTCATCAACGCGGTTATAAACTTACCGATGCTGGTTGTGTCTTGATGGATGAGATGCCAGAGATGTTGGCAAAATTTTCAAGTTTAGAAAATAAACTACAAAATGTTGAAGGAGATATTAGTGGTGAACTTAGGATCACCACCGTTAGTTCATTCTCTCCTGTTATTACACCTACACTGAAGGCATTTAGAGAAAAGTATCCAAAAATTCGTCTCAAACTTATTTCTACTGATGATATTGTGCCACTTGATTCTGGCGCTGCACATGTATCCTTACGCGCAGGCCCTAGTCCCGTTGGCGTAGATTTAGTGGTTAAAAGTCTAACCCAATTGAGAACAGCTTATTATGCAACACAAGATTATATCAATGAATTTGGCAAGCCAAGTACCCCTAGCGAATTTAATCAACATCAATGGGTATTACCGACTCCTGAAAAATACCGTATTCCCTTTGTAAATTATATTGTTGATAAAATTGATAAAACTAACATAGTTTTTCAAAGTAACCATTTTCCCGATATTCATGAGGCCGTGGTTGCTGGCATGGGTATTGGCCCGTTAGGTGAACACCAAGCCTCCTTAAATCCAGCAATGGTTAAGATGCATTTAGAGATACCCAATAAAGATGAAACTATATGGTTTGTTTATCATAAAGATCTGAAACACAGCGCTCGCATTCAATGCTTTTATCAATTTTTAAACACCTCCTTTAGCACATAAAGTCAGCGAACATCCGCTGAGCGCTTTAAAAAATTGAGCAACCAAGACATGACTAATTGATCATCCACCGATAAGGGTAATGAATTAAGTCCTAGATCAAAGTTTTTCTTAGCGATTATATCCTTGCGGCTATGCATTAGCGCGTAACAATAAGCTCGACTAAATTCAGGATGTCCTTGTAAACCAAGAAAATTATCTCCTACTTGTATCATTGCATACGGGCAAAAGTTATTGCCCAGTATAACTTCTGTTTCAGGTGGTAGTTGGCATACTTGCTCTTGATGACTTACCACTAGTTTCACCTGACTTTGCTTTGGCAACATCCATTGTTTGTGAGTATGCACTGCCGTTTTAGCAACACCAATGCCCCAACCTTTATCTGAGTACCTTACCTCCCCTCCCAGTGCTTTAGCTATCATTTGATGACCAAAACATATTCCAACAAAGGGCTTATTTGCTAAAAATAACTGCCACACAAAGCGCTCTAAGGCATTCACCCAAGGCAAATCATCATTAACACTGGCTTTACTTCCACTAGCTATATAAGCATCGCAGACATCAATACTTTCTGGAAAGTCACCATCAATAACAGAAAAAAACTGCACAACAATATCCCTATCACATTGAGTGATTACTTGAGCAAACATATCAATATAATCACCAAACTCAGCTTGCAAAGCCACTTGAACATGATCACAAAGTAAAACACCTATCTTCATAAGCTAAATACTCTCAACTTAAATATCTCAATTAAAGTTTACCTAACACTGCGGCCTTAAAAATATCAGTATACTGCCGTGCACTAAAAGCAATAGGATTACCAGCAGCACAGGGATCCTTAAATGCCATCATGCCAATTTTTTCTACTTTGTTCGTATCTATGCCTATTTCAGCTAATGTATGTGGAATAGACAATCGCGCTCTTAAGCATAATATCCACTGTAAAAAACATTCAAAGTTAGTTTGTTCTAATGCCAGATAACGACTTAAGCGGATAATTTGAGGGGTAATTGCTTTCTCATTAGCTCTGAGAACATAGGGCATCAAAATGGCATTAAGTAAGCCATGATGACTATCATAAACAGCACCAAGAGAGTGTGCTAAGGCATGCATACCGCCAAGACCCCTTTGAAAAGCTGTAGCGCCCATAGTGGCAGCGGTCATTATTTGTGCCCGAGCTTCTAGGTCACCACCGTTTTCAGTTGCCCGTGGTAGGTACTCCTTAATTAATCTAATTGCTTCAATGGCAATACCTTCAGCCATGGGGTGAAAAGATGGTGCACAGTACGCTTCAAGTGCATGAGATAATGCATCCATGCCTGTTGCTGCCGTTAACTTTGCTGGTAAACCTTGGGTAAGTTGTGCATCTAAAATGACAATTTCAGGCAGCATTTGGGGGTGAAAAATAATGCGCTTAATATGTTTATCTTCATCTGTTTCATCGGTGATTACCGAAGCGCGCCCTACTTCAGAGCCGGTGCCTGCGGTGGTGGGAATAGCAATAATCTTGGCCATTTTAGCGGTATTTACTCCTTGGTAGTTATCTCCAATATCCTCGAAGTCCCAAATAGGCTTTTTTTGACCAACCATTAAAGCAATAGCTTTTCCAGCATCTAATGCAGATCCTCCACCAAACGCAATAACGCCGTCATGATTTCCTTGATGAAAAGCCATTACCCCGTCACTAACATTTTGCCCACAAGGGTTGGCTTTAATGGCAGAAAACAACTTGCAATGCAAACCTTGCTCTGCAAGCTGAGATAATGCACTTTTCACTAAATCAAGCTCAGATAAAGCAGGATCAGTAACCAATAATGGGGCTTTTATATTTAGCTCTTCACAAGCTAAAGGTAACTCCTTAATGCGACCTATACCTGCACGGATTGACGTGGGGTAATGCCAATTTGCATAAAACTGAGTTAGATCTTTCACATGCAAGTTTCCTTAAATTCTGATAAGTGACTTCATTTAAGTTCTATTATCGAGTTGATAGCTTTATATGAAAAGATTTTGCTCTAGTCATAGACTCATAGCCCAGTGTCGATAAGGTACAGCCACGTCCCGATTTTTTAACGCCTGTCCAAGCTAAAGCAGGATCTAGATAGTCACAGCGATTGATAAAAAACGTGCCTGTTTTAAGCTTTTCGCCAATTGCTATACCCTGCTCTATACTGGCCGTGAACACTGAAGCGGTTAAACCAAATTCAGAATCATTCATTAAGCTAATAGCTTGCTCATCATCATCAACTTTCATAATTCCAACCACAGGACCAAAGCTTTCATCCGTCATCACTGACATACTATGGTCAACTTCAGTCAGAACTTGTGGCGCAAGATAAGTACTACCTATTTGATCTAACGGGAAATTGTCAATATTAATATGCGCCGTAGCACCTGCGGAAACGGCTGAAGAGATTTGCTCGCGAACAAATTCAGCCGCTGAAGCTTTGACTACGGGCCCAAGTGTCGTTTCACTATCATCTGGACGCCCTAATTTATATTCATTCACTAAGGTCACTGCTTGACTAACAAACTCATCATAAATACTGCTATGAACATATATTCGTTCAATAGCACAACATGATTGTCCTGCATTAAAAAGAGCGCCATCAATACAGGTGGCTACCGCATAGGGAATGTCAGCATCTTCCCTGACATAAGCGGGATCTTTACCACCAAGCTCTAAGCCGACACCAATAAAGCAACCACTGGCAGCGCGCTCAACCATTTCACCACCGCTAACCGAGCCAGTAAAAGCGACATAATTAACTAATGGGTCTTGGATAACCAGTTCCGTATCAGCATGACTTAGGTGTAAATATTGAAATATGCCATCAGGTACATTTAATGAAAGTGAGGCTTCCTCATAGGCACTGGCAAAGGCTTTAGCAAATTGCTCAGCACATAATGGCGTTTGTGCCGAGTGTTTGAGTACCACTGTGTTACCCGCCATAATTGCCGGAATGATAGTGTTAATTGCGGTTAAATAAGGGTAATTCCATGGCGCTATAACAAAGA
>Ga0209292_1004355_pt1 | contig 14976 bp, 8 predicted proteins | sample GOMGulsemesocosm_2_FD_184634 | JGI IMG/M metagenome (GOLD analysis project Ga0209292, IMG submission 184634) | Methane-oxidizing microbial communities from mesocosms in the Gulf of Mexico - GOM9C Gulf of Mexico (SPAdes) (version 2) | ecosystem: Environmental > Aquatic > Marine > Cold seeps... | reverse complement strand
ACCTTTACTAACCCTTACTAACCTTTACCCAACCTTTACAAAACGATTGAAACTTTGTCTAAAGCCCAATGGTCATAAGACCTCAATTTCATTTTTATGTTCTGTGCATAAAAGAAATAATCTATTAACTTGAATTTTCATAAATAATACCAGAAGAATTTTTCACCGGTATATTTCCAAATCAAGTTAACTATTTTTGTTATAAATGAGGCAGTAATGTTCAACTTAAAAAAAATTTCTCTCTTAGCGTTTTATAGTTTAGCTATCTTAAGTTTATCGGCTTGTGATGGAATAATTGATCTTAGTGATGAAGACGATGACGGTGATCAAGGTTATTATCGCTTTGTAAATTTGTCTGCTCAAAATACCACTATTGCAATTGAGGTAGACGAAACGGTACTAGCCAATGTTGATTTTTCGGAGTCATCGACGGTTACCTCTGTCGACAAAGGTACTTACGACCTCGTATTTAATCAAGTTTTACCTAATTCTGAAAATAGTAGTTTTATCAGCGATAGTGAAATATCGGTTTCTAGTAATACCATCCACAGTTACATACTTTACGGTGCAAGTGATAGCCCAGAAGCACTTGAGATAGAGACAGACGTTAACACCCTTTTCGATGAGGATTTCGATGAGGACTATGGTTTAGTGCAATTCGTCAATGTTGCGGATTCAAAAGAAGATTATGATGTATATATTGTTGATGCCGGTGATGACTTACTCAATGCAACCGCAGAGTCAACTCTAGCCTACTTAGAGCAATCAGCCGATATCGAACTAGACTCGGGTTATTATAAAATAATTATTACCGAACCTGGCACTGATACCATAGTCGTAGCCTCTGACAATATAACCATCCGTGCCGGTGAAGCATTCCTTTACACCATTGTAAGTTATCAAGTGGCAACAAGTGATAATAAACGTATGGCTATTATTCAACTAGACGCAGACTCTGGACGTATGTTGACCAATGACGCACAGCCTGCCTATTTACGTTTTAATCATGGCATTTCGGATAATTATTTAGTCGATATTTTTGTCGACAGTGGTGATGAACGGATTTCGCTAGTAACGAATTTAGCTTTTGGTGAATTATCAGCTGAGATAAGTTTATCGATTGATGATGTGGAAGACGGCGATAGCCGAGATTTCTATATTGTAGACAGCGACACTGAAGAAACCATAGACACTTTTACGCTCGAAATAGATGCCGACAGCCAATTAGATATTTTAACGGCTGGTTTGGAAAGTACCACCATTAGAATAAACGACGTTGAAGAAGATTTACGTACAATTGACAGTCACGCCAAAATAATTTTTAGTCATGCCATTGATGATGAACGTGAAGATTCGTTAGAGTTTTTACTGGTAGAGGATGGTGCTAACCCTGACTCCTACAGTGCTCAAACCACTCTAAGTTATTTAACCTCTGGCAGCTATGAAATTGAGCAAGGCGACTATGTCATTTATGTGTACAACGAAAATTCAGGTGAATTATTATTGCAAGAAAACCTGTATGGATTAAGCGCTGGCGAGGTAGTAAACCTAACCGCTACCGAAAGTGAATATGGCGGTAAACCATATGCACTTCATGACGTTTTTAATACCAGTTCCATTAATTAAACAATCTATTTTATACGTAGAAAAATCACCAAACAAAAGGCATTTACTTTAATAACTAGTTGTTCTAATTATTAAATAAATAACGAAGTCGTTGGTAATTTTGGCAAGTAGAAAATATGAATAATAAAAGCATTTAGCCATTCGCTAAATGCTTTTTATAATTTACATATCACACGATAAAATTGATTATTTACCATCGACATCATTAAATGTCAGTGCATTAATACCAATAAATAATATCTGTTAACCTTCTAATTGAAACGTTAAACCTGCGTTTTCTTGCAAGCGGTCAATTAGCAACGATCCCATAGCAGAGGCTGGTGTCCATATACCGCCACTTGCGGCATCTAAGTTCTTAAGCAAACACACAGCGCTTTCACTGATCATTTTACAAGTAGAGCCATAACCTGGGTCTTTATCGCCTTTAACGCTGGCCATTAGGCTATCACCATTTTTGTTCGAGCCTACAAATAACACATCGTAAAATCCTGTTTCGCGTGACTCTTTTGAAGGGCCTTCGCCTGGCTTCATTGGGTCGTTAGCCATAGATTTATCTTCAGCGACCATTTTAGCCATCGCTTCTCCTTTTTCCCCTGGGCCGGTTAGCATCATTTCATCGTATACAAATTCTTCACCGTATTGATGGCTCAGTAATAAATTACTGCGGTGAATATTTTTGGTATTGATTGTTGCCATTACAAACGGTGTAGACCAACTATTAAGTTCTTCTTCAAAGAGTGGAGCCATACCTGAGGGTTGTTTAGGTCCATTAAAACCGTTTGTTAATGAAAATGGATTAGATAATACATCTTTCAGTTCAGGGTTTTTCTCTACTGCTTTTACTGTTAAGCGAAAGCTTTCTAATGTTCCACCAGAGAATGTACCTTTCATTGCTCGTACACGCCCTTTAACCCGTGTTAATGGTTGAGAGAATTTATCTTGAGCATGTTGTTGTAAATAATGAACACCTAAATCAAAAGGAACAGAGTCAAAACCACAAGAAAACACAATGCGTGCGCCACTTTCTTTTGCTGCTTCACCATATTCAGCAATCATTTCATACATCCACGCGGGTTCACCACATAGGTCAACGTAATCTGTTCCAATTTCGCTACACAGTCGAACTAAATCACTACCATACTTTTGATAAGGTCCAACAGTTGTTAATACAACTTGTGTATTTTCTATCATTGCTTTTACAGAGTTAGTATCTTCTGAATCGGCAATAACAAAAGGAACGGAATCAGGGATCCCCATCTCATCTCGTACTTGCGCTAGTTTATTTTGACTTCGGCCGGCCATCGCCCATTTTACTTCGCCATCAACACCGTACTGATTATTCAAATATTCACAAACTAAACGGCCTGTATATCCTGTAGCGCCATATACCACTACACCAAATTGTTTATTAGTAGTCATGTAATACCTATATATTAATTGTTTGGTTATAGAGTCTGAGAACGACTTAACCTAGTTCTTATACCTAGCTCAGATTACTTAGCAAATATGTCAATTTCTTGATCCAGAACACTGGCTAATAACTCACTTTTTTCAGAACGAGCGAAAGCCTCATCTATAGCTTTAAAACGCTTTTGTACAACTTGACGATAATTAGGGTGAGTAAAGATATAGAGTTCTTTATGATTTAGTGCTTCTACTACTCGTTCACCTACTACTGACGGTGGTAAGCCATTATCAATAACTTTTTGCATATGCTTAGCCATAGAAGAAAGCGATGCATCACTAGCAGCATTTTTCTCTCTTTCACTCAATAGTTCTGAAGGCTTATTTCTACCTGAAAGGTTAATACGCGTTTTTACAAAGGCAGGACAAAGTACTGATACATGGATATTGTGTGGTTTTAATTCGGCATACCAACTTTCAGACATACCAACAACGGCAACTTTAGTGGCAGTATAAGCACCTGCCGTAGGCACGCCCATCATACCCGCCATGGAAGCAACATTAATTAACCAACTATCTTCATCATGTTGCTTCATTAAAGGGACCATGGTTTGCGTACCATAAATAACGCCCATTAAATTAACATCAAGCACCCAACGCCAATCTTTATCATCCGTTTGCTCAATTGTTCCAGGTGTACTACCTACACCCGCGTTATTCACTAACATGTGAACTTTTCCAAAACGTTCAATGGTTTTTTCAGCTAAATTTTGCCATTGGGTAAGGTTGGTAACATCCATTTCTACGGTTAATACATTAATGCCATCGTTTTCTAATTTGGCTCGAGCGACATCAAGTTGTTTATTATCAATATCTCCAAGAACAACATTCATGCCTTGCTTACCCATTGCATGCGCTATTCCAAATCCAATACCTTCGGCACCGCCACTGACTACTACTGTTTTACCTGAAAATTGATTCATATCTGCAACTTTAAACTTATTTATGTAAAAGTTATCTTCCCATAACAAATATCAAATCAAAAATTCTAATTTTGAATACACATCAATTCCCTATACGAATAAAGTTAGATTAACTTTATTTACCTATCTAATAGAAAGTATCTATAAACAATAAGAAACGGCCTCTTCTGTCGGAATATTAATGAAGTAAACCGCTATTACATACAGGTTAATTAGATTATTAAAAGTTAACCGACTATCTTTAATATAAACACTTAACACTGATATGTGGTTGCTAATGCAAAAGTTTCTTTCGGTTATAGTTATCATCCTAAGTTTTAACAGTTATGGGCAAGACGAAATTATTATCGGCTTAGACGCTGATATGTCTGCAGTTGCTAAAGAAGGGGGAATAGCAATTGAACGAGGGGCGCAAATAGCAATAGAGGAAATTAACGAAAATGGAGGTTTACTTAACAGAACGCTAAAATTGGTGGTGAAAAATCATCGAGGAAACCCTGCTCGTGGCATTAATAATATTAAGCAGTTAAGTAAATTAAAAGGATTGGTTGCTGTTATTGGCGGCGTACACACCCCGGTAGCACTTAAAGAACTGCCTATAATCCATCAGAATAACATTATTTATTTAGATCCCTGGGCTGCAGGCACACCAATTGTAGATAATGGCTATGAACCTAATTATGTTTTTCGAGTTTCGGTTCGAGACGCTGAAGCGGCAAAAGTTATGATCCCCCATGCAAAAAATCTCGGCATCAATAACATTGGCTTATTATTAGAACGTACAGGTTGGGGGCGCTCAAACGAGAAATCATTAACTATAGCCGCAAAGCTACACAAGGTAGAAATAGCACATATTGCTTGGTTCAATTGGGGTCAAAAAAGCGTAGAAAATGAAATAACCCAGCTAATAAAGTCAGGAGCTAAAGCAATTATTCTTGTCGCTAATGCCCCCGAAGGAGCACTAATAGCGAAAACAATATTAAAGCTGAGCGAAAAATTACCTATTATTTCTCACTGGGGAATAGCGGGTGGAAACTTTGTTGATCGCGTAGGGTTAAACAACCTAAAACAACTCAACATTTCAGTATTACAAACCTATAGCTTTGCTAAACCCAGTAATTACAAATTAAACTCTCAGGTGCTTAAACGTTATCAAAAAAAATATAACAACAATATTTTAGCGAAAGAGATCCCTGGCGCTGTTGGTACTGCCCATGCGTACGACCTAGTACACTTATTAGCAAAAGCAATTTATTCAGCACAAAGCACTGATCGTGCGCTCATTAGAGATGAATTAGAAAAGCTACCGGCTTATACGGGGTTATTAAAAACTTATCAGCCAGCGTTTACCAAAGCGCAGCATGATGCCCTATTAAGTAATGATTATATTATGTCTACTTTTGATGATTCAGGAAATTTAATTCCGACTAAGGAATTTAGGTGAGCAAATCTCCCCTCAACTTAGAAACACTGATCAGTAAACAAACCATACGAAAATCTCTAATCAGTGTATTGTTAGCTTTTGTTGGGCTATTCATAATATCTGTTATTTATGTGAGCTATTTAAATAGCCAATCTCACGATCAAAACATTACTCAATTAACCGACAAAATCGACAATACGCTGTTGAATTTTCGGCAACAAGTCGACAACCTTGCAAAGAATGATCTCATTATCAATAGTATTGTTGATTACAGTAATCGTGATAATTACTTACCCATTTTCTTTCGCTCGTTAACGTTAAACAAAAGTTCCAAATCAACCATTGTTTTCACTGATTATTTAGGGGAAGTAATAACGGGTAAAAATGTTGAGTGGTACCAAAAGTATGCTATACAATTTAACTGGAAAGAAAAAGTATTTGGCGAAGGGAAATCTTATTTTGAATATTCCGATTTAGGTTTATTCGTGGCATCTCCTGTTTTATTGTCTAACTCCCCTGAAGGTGCAATAACATCATATGTTGCTAATGTACAAGAGCTCATTCAACTTCCTAACAATCATTCAACACTTATATATGTAAACAATCATAATAAAGTGCTCTACTCATCAAATAATAACTTGATCAAGCAAGGCAACATTTTTAACGGTAAATCATTTACCTTTTGGTCAATAAAGAGCCGAGACTACTTATCTGGCCAAGTCATCTCCTTACATCCTTTGATATCTGCATATAGCAATATTTTGTGGTTGGCATTTATCATTATCATTTCACTTTTTTATGTGTTTTTAGGCGTTACGGCTAATGTTAAAAGAACGGCAAAATACGCCTCTGATTCAATGAAAGAACTACAAAACACTCTAGCAACTGCGGTAATAAATAATGGTCAAGGAGGTGCTGTAATACCCGGAATTAATGAGCCTGTTGAATTTATTGCTATAAGACAAGAATTTAATACCATACTAAACAACCTTTTCAAGCAGAATATTTCACTTGAAAAGTTTACTAGTGTTATAAATTCTCTTGGCGAAATGTTATTAGTATTAGACGAACAACATAACCTAATGTTGAACAATCAATCTTTTAGCTTGTTTTGCCAAGACATTGGATTTTCTATTCCAGAAGATTTACCGATAATTCTCCCTGAAAAATTTCTTAACATAGAAGGCAAAAATAGTAACTTTGAAATTCAATACTTTCTAACAACCTCAGAGACTGATGACAACGTTATAACCGTACAATGGAGTAGTAGTCATTATATTGATAACCAAGGTAATATTATTGGCTATATATTTGTAGGGGTAGATGTTTCACTCGCTAAACAACTAGAAGTTGATTTACAAGTAAAAAACCAAGCAATTGACAGTGCGCAAACATCGATAGTGATTGCTAACGCTGAGAAAAAAGAACTCCCCATCATTTATGCAAACAAGGCATTTTGCAAACTCTCTGGATATTCGATCGATGAAGTTTTAGGAAAAAACTGTCGCTTTATGCAAGGAGATAAAACCAAGGCCGATGATATAAAAATAATAAAGCATGCGATTAACAATCAAGAAACGGTTACTCATACGCTCACAAACCATAAAAAAGATGGCAGCGAATTTATTAATGAACTCACTATCACGCCTATCTCTAACGAACATAATGTGGTCACCCATTATTTGGGGATTCAAATAGATGTAACCGAGCGAGAAAAAACAGAAAATTATTTAAAACTTGCTAAACAAAAAGCTGAAGAGTCATCACAATTAAAGTCTGAATTTCTAGCAAGTATGAGCCATGAAATAAGAACACCGATGAATGGCGTGATCGGCATGTTAGACTTACTACTCAACGGCTCCTTAAATAAAGAGCAAGAACACAATGCAGAAATAGCTAAAAATAGTGCGTATTCATTATTGACCATTATTAATGACATTTTAGACTTTTCTAAAATTGAATCTGGAAAATTAGAAATTGAAAACTTAGCTTTTGATTTAATTTCGTTATTTGGTGATGTTGTTAAAACACATGCACAACATGCCCATGAAAAAGGGATAGAACTAACCTTAGACTTAACCAATATAAACATCGCATTAGTGGCGAGTGATTCAGGTCGTATAAGACAAATATTAAATAACCTGATCAGTAATGCGATTAAATTTACTGAAGAAGGCGAAGTAACAATTACCGCTAGACTCATTAAAAAAGTAGAAGGCATTGCTACTTTACATTGTGAAGTATTAGATACTGGAATAGGAATAGCACCCAACCGACTAGAAAAAGTGTTTGAATCATTTACTCAAGCCGACTCGTCAACAACTAGACTCTACGGTGGAACCGGTCTTGGATTAGCAATAACATTAAAACTCTGCCAACTTATGCACGGTTCGGTTACCGTTACTAGCCAAGAAAATGTAGGTAGTTGTTTTAATTTTTCTGTAGACCTAAAAATTGTTGAAAGTGGCGAAAAATACATTCCGATCAACTTAAGTCATACCACTATATTGATATTAGATGAGCATAAACTTAGTGCTCAAATACTTTGTAAACAATTACAAAAATGGAATGCTAATGTTGTAGAGGCAAACAAACATCAATCTTTACAAACTCAATTAGAAAAGTATAACTTTGATGTAGTGTTTATTAACTCCTCCTTCCTTAATAATAGCGGTATTGAATTAGTTAAACATTTACCTTTGAAATATATAGAGGAAACTGTTTTTATTTTAATGACAAAAGTGAATGAAAACCAAGATAAAGCCTTTATACACAATGCAGGCTTTAGTCACTTTTTTACCAAGCCAGCAACTATTGATACGCTAAAATGTGTATTAGAAGATGCACTGCATAAAGACAGTCTTTCTAGCATAGAAATTTTTGAAGAATCGTTAACGCAAACAAACAACATTCAAGAAAACATTCCTATTCTTTTAGTAGAAGACAACCGAACAAACCAACTTGTCGCTAAAAAAATTCTTTCTGAATTAGGTGGCGAAATAACATTAGCGAACAATGGTAAAGAAGCCATTGATATACTAAATGAGTCTGATATCGCTTTTAAATTGGTCTTTATGGATTGCCAAATGCCGATACTCGACGGCTACAAAGCCACTGAGAAAATTCGTTCAGGTGAAGCTGGAGAAAAAAACAAACATATAACAATCATAGCCATGACGGCTAATGCCATGAAGGGGGATAAAGAAAAGTGTCTTTTATATGGTATGGACGACTATGTAAGTAAGCCTATAAATATTGAGATATTACGGGAGAAAATTCTTCGTTGGTGAATTAGATAAGTGTAGGAGAATATACACTTAGCTCATATTTAAGCTAAGTGTAAAATCAGAAACAATATAACTTAATTAAGCAACCTTGCCTTGAGTTACTTGGCTTGCTAAGTACTCATCTAATGAACCTTGAAAGTTCACTATCTTTTTGTCTTTAATGTCGATAATACGTGTTGCTAAACTTGAAACAAACTCGCGGTCATGACTAACAAAAATCAAGGTTCCTTCAAACGCTTTTAAGGCATTATTTAGTGCATCGATCGCTTCAATATCCATATGGTTTGTTGGTTCATCCATAATAAGTACGTTGATATCTTGCATCATTAACATACCAAATAATAAGCGGTTTTTCTCACCACCTGAACAGTTACGTGCTTTCTTGTTCGCATCATCTTCAGTAAACAATAAACGACCCAACATGCCTCTGACCGTTAAGTCATTATGACAAGGTCTACGCCATTGCGACATCCAATCCATTAAGGTTAATTCATTTTCAAAAAAGTGACCACTATCTTGTGGGCAATAACCTACAGAGGCATTTTCAGACCATTTAACAACACCAGACACTGGAGATAACTCATCCATCAAACAACGTAAAAAGGTAGTTTTACCTACGCCGTTTTCACCAATTATGGCAAGTTTAACACCGGCTTCTAGCAATAAATCACCTTTTTCAAAAAGTGTTTCACCATCAAACCCATGGCCTAAGCCTTCAAGTTCTAATGCTTGGCGATGCATTTTTTTACCTGGTGCAAAAGCAATATTTGGCGTAATTCTGCTTGACGACTTAACATCATCAAGCTTTATTTTATCCATTTTTTTAGCGCGTGAACTGGCTTGTTTGGCTTTTGAAGCGTTAGCTCCGAAGCGATTTACAAAATCTTGTAATTCTGCAATTTCTTCAGCTTTCTTTGCATTACCGGCTAATAGCTGTTCGCGTAATAATCCTGACTGCGCTAAGAAAAACTCGTAATTACCCGGGTAAATACGTAATTCACCATAATCAATATCGGCCATATGTGTACATACCGCATTAAGAAAATGTCTATCATGCGAGATAATGATCATAGTACATTTACGTTTATTCAACTCACCTTCTAACCAGCTAATGGTATGAATATCCAAGTTGTTGGTAGGCTCATCGAGTAATAATATATCTGGATTTGCAAATAAAGCTTGTGCAAGTAACACCCTTAACTTCCAACCTGGGGCAACTTGCTGCATTAACCCGTAATGGAATGACTCTTCGATACCGGCTTCTAATAAAATCTCACCCGCACGACTTTCAGCACTGTAACCGTCCATTTCAGCAAATTGGCTTTCTAAATCACCAACACGCATACCATCGTCTTCGCTCATCTCTGCTTGTGCGTAAATACTGTCTCTTTCTTGCTTTACTTTCCATAAAGCTACATCACCCATTATCACAGTGTCAATTACGCTATATTCCTCAAACGCAAATTGATCTTGGCTTAAAGTACCTACTTTGTTTCCTGTAGAAATAGAAACATTACCTGCACTTGGTGTTAATTCACCAGTGAGAATTTTCATGAATGTAGATTTACCGCAGCCATTAGCTCCTATCAAACCGTAACGGTGACCGTTACCGAATTTAGCCGAGATGTTTTCAAATAATGGCTCTGCGCCAAATTGCATTGTGATATTCGATGTAGTGATCAAGAAGATAATCCTAAATTTTGATAATGACGTTAAATAACTTAACTAGTTTCGCGTTAACTAACCTAGCAACACGAGACGCAATAATAAGGTCGCGCATTATACAGTATTAGCTGCCAACGCCCTACCTAATATTAACTTTTTTGCTTTATTTTTCGCCAAACACCACGAAACAACGACTTACGAGAAAAATAAAGTCCCCAAACTACAACGACCTAACATTTTTCAAATGTCATCTATATTTATGAGGTTATATAGGACTAGCAAAGGCTATTCGCATGGCGGGCAATGAAGCTTATTTAAAAAACATATAAACATCTACAGTATCGAATTAGTAAGATTTTACTTAAAAGATCTGATGATGCCTAAAGCAACCAAATACTTCTGTTTTAACTAGTTGTTTATCTGTACTATATTGTTTTTATTTTTTCGAAGGCTACGACCTATTCAAACCTTAAGGATAAACCCATTTCAAGAATTTAAACGAGTGCAAACGATTTGGACAAGTTTAGAAGCTCAGGCTCCTACAAGTTTTTTTAACTCATGGGGTTGGGTCTCTTCTTGGTTGCACAGCCTTCCTAGCACTACTGCTATTGAGCTTATTGTTAATGTAGACGGCGATACCCCTCTTTGTTGTTTTTTCCTCGGTACAACCCATCAACGTGAAAATAAATTTAAGAAAAAAAGAGGCTTTTTAAATAATACCGGTATTGAGTGTTATGACGACTTAGTGATCGAGTATAACTCTATTTTATGCCTAAATAACGATATAGAACATCAGCTAAACATCGCTCTATCTGCCCTTAAATCTATTGAAGAATTTCGTTTTTCCCACACCCATAATATAAACTTCAACAAAATTGATGATTTTATCCAACGAGATCAGTTCAGTCCTTCTTACTGGGTTGATTTAAAGGCTATTGATAATCAAATAAATTATTTAAGTTTACTGAGTAAAAATAAGCGCAACCAAATAAAGCGTTCAATCAAGGCTTATGAATTAGGCGGTGAATTGCAGGTAGAATTTGCTAGTGATATCAATCAAGCAAACTCTTTCTTTATAAAATTAGAGGAATTACATCAAAAAGAATGGATTAAGCGAGGAAAACCTGGAGCCTTTTCAGAGCCATTTTTCAAAAAATTTCACCAAACACTTATTTCATCACTGTTTGAACAAGGGGCAATTCAGTTAATACGAATTTATAACGATGAAGCTGATATTGGATATATATATAACTTTGTACACAACAATGAAGTATTATTTTATCAGTGTGGCTTTGAATACAAAACAGATAACAAGTACAGGCCTGGACTAGTTTCCCACTATTTAACGATATCAAAATGTATTGAACTTAATTTCGACAAATACAATTTTTTAGCCGGTGAAACGCCTTATAAACAAAGCCTTTCAACTCACTCCGACACATTACAGTCGGCGGTTTTATCGCGTAAGACCATTAAATCACGAATAGAGCAATCATTAAGAACAATTAAAGCTACTTTCTAAGCTTAAGTAATACTTCTACAACACCATGATCAGTACTGCAGCCATCAAGATCAAAAGCTGGATTAACTACATGCTTATTTAAGGTTTGATGGCCAACCGTTTCATATATGTGTTGGTCATAACGGGCATCAAACTCTTGAGTCATTAAGATATAGTCAAGCACCGAACCTTTTCCACCAAAAAAGTGACTGCTCTCACGTACCAATTCTTCCTCATTACTTTCAGTCTGATTAGATAGTCTATGTGCAAGATAAACATCCCAACTATCGCTTAACGCGTATTTATTTATTAACTGCTGGTTATGTCTAAACATACGATCAAATAAATGACGCTGCGTTAAATGCTTTAACGTACTATTAGACAAAGAGTCGTTAAAATCACCTAATAACAAGGTTGGGTTATTTGTTTTTTCACGTCGAGTTATTATCGCTAGTTGTAATAATAGAGCTTCACTGCCACGAACGATCGAAGATGCCCAACCCCCGGCAATCTCGGTTCTAAAAAACTCACAAAAGTTCTGCTCTTCATTTAGTTCAGATGAGTACTCGGCATCAAGCATTGCACGCTGAGATTTAAAATGTACAACATAAAAATCAGTTGTACCTACATGTGGCAACTCTATTTCAGCCCTCAAGACTCTTCGTACAAAAGAAATATCTTTAGATAATCCTATATCCTGAGATATTTTAGTATCGTAATCTACATGAGCAACTGTTTTAATTGGGTATTTTGAAGCGATAGCTACTACTGGATTAGAAAAAATAAAATCATCTTCAACTTTCGGCTGATCAACAACACCAAAATATTGATATCCAGAATCGGCCGTTAATGTTTTAAGTGATTCAATACTAAAAACTTCTTGGAAGCCAATAACATCTGGAGATTGTTTATCTAAATACCGTTTTATCCAGGACTGCTTTTTATCCCACTGATTTCTAGAATAAATTTGTTCAAAGTCATAAAAGGCATTCGGGGGTTCTAAATAGTTTTGCAGGTTTAGCGTGGCTAATTTGAGATACACGAGGTCTTCTTATATTGTAAACAGAAAAATTATACTCAATAACACTCCAAACCAACTTAGGTTAAAACTGCGAAGAGCCGAATCATTTATTAATTTCTGTAACTATTCAGTGCTTAAATAATTCACCACCGAGAGCACCAAGGCGCTATGCTACACAGAGAAAATATAGCGCAATATTTTTCTCGGTGTGCTCTCCCCCTCTGTGGTGTATTCTATTTTTTGGCTAAATAGTTACTAATTTCTTAGGTTATCAAGTAATTGTTGGGCGTCAAGCTGTTGCTGTAAATCACCTTGAGTTACAACATCCATTAATATTATCTCTGCATTTTCGTCATCGCCAATATCAATATAAACTTTTGCCAAATCAAGCTTCGCTTCCATACCATTATCATCATCGTCAATATCATCATCAGTTAAATTCCCACTAAATTCAGGAAATTCATTTAGACCAACATCAATACTAGTTTTATCGTAAGGTTCTTCTTTAGGCTCGTTTTCAAAACTATCTGATAGAAGCGACGCTACGGAAATAAAATCGTCATTTTTTTCTTCTTCGACTTTATTATCGGTATCAGAAACCTCATCGAACGTACCGTCTATGCGTGGTTCAAGTGATAGGTCATCTCCAATATCAAGCTCTTCCTCAAGATCTAAATCTATTTCTAAGTCAAGACCCTCTGGTTCTGCACTGTCAACATCTTCAACGATGGTAAATTCATTATGATCTTCAGGAGCTGTTTCTTCTTCTATATTAGCTAATAGTTCATCAAAATCTAAACTATCAAGCTCTTGAATATCATCAATTTCACTTGCTTCTTCGATCGTATCTTTGTCAACGTCATTGTCGGCAAGTAGATCGGCTAATACGTTACTGTCGGTGAAGTCTGGAGATAACTCGATAGGTTCATTGGTTTTCTCAATCGCTTCATCTTCATCATTATCTTCATCATTAAGCAATTGGCTTAAGGCAGACTCATCAAAATCCCCTTCCATGTACTTTAACAAATCATCATCTGATAATTCAGACTTTTCAGCCGTGTCTAATTCGTCTTCCTCATCAAGTACTTCCAGTTCAAAACTTGGCTCACCTTCTAGATCAATATCTAGATCATCACCAATATCAAGTTCTTCGAGTAAATCGTCAGATTGGTCAGGTGCTCCCGCGGCTTCAGCTATGAGTTGATCAATATCAAGCTCATCATTTAGCTCAGACGACTCATTGGATTCATCGATAACTTCGTGTTCAGCATCCAATTCAAGCTCATTGTTCTCTGGTGATGAATTAGTAATATCACTGAAATCAATATTGAGAAGTGGTGCTACGTAATCTTCTGTAAATGATTCAATCCGCGCTTTATTTTCTGATTCACCATTAGGCTCTTCAACAACGTCAACCGTTTCTGTATCTTCAGACTCTAGGTCTTTCAAAATATCTTCAGCTCCTGGAACTGAATTGAGTAAAGCGTCTATATCGTCAGGATCTGTTAGTTCAAAGTTCCCTTCATCTTCGTCGTCAATAATATCTGAAGGTGTATCGCCTGAAAATTCGTTCATTAAAGCATCAATATCATCTGGATCGGTTAACTCACCAGACAAGTCTTGATCTGCTTCTTCAGGTTCAGCAACTGGTGCTGACATTGCATCCATTAAGGCATCAATATCGTCTGGATCGGTTAACTCACCCGTTAGGTCTAGCTCTGCTTCAACTTCTTCTGGTTCGGTTTCTTCTGTCTCGGCTTCTGCGGCAGGTGCTGACATTGCATCCATTAAGGCATCAATGTCATCTGGATCGGTTAACTCACCCGTTAAGTCTAGCTCTGCTTCAACTTCTTCTGGCTCGGCAGGTGCTGACATTGCATCCATTAAGGCATCAATATCGTCTGGATCGGTTAACTCACCCGTTAAGTCTAGTTCTGCTTCAACTTCTTCTGGTTCGGTTTTTTCTGGCTCAGCTTCAGCAGCGGGTGCTGACATTGCATCCATTAACGCATCAATATCATCAGGGTCTGTTAGTTCGCCAGACATGTCTTCTTCAGGTTCAGCTG
>Ga0209292_1004354_pt1 | contig 14977 bp, 10 predicted proteins | sample GOMGulsemesocosm_2_FD_184634 | JGI IMG/M metagenome (GOLD analysis project Ga0209292, IMG submission 184634) | Methane-oxidizing microbial communities from mesocosms in the Gulf of Mexico - GOM9C Gulf of Mexico (SPAdes) (version 2) | ecosystem: Environmental > Aquatic > Marine > Cold seeps... | reverse complement strand
TGATTCGGTTGGTGCGATCGTACTGGGCGACTACATGGAGCTGTCTGAAGGCATGACTGCTCGTTGTACTGGTCGTATTCTTGAAGTACCGGTTGGTCCAGAATTGGAAGGCCGTGTAGTGAATGCATTGGGTGCACCTATTGATGGTCGTGGCCCAGTTAACGCAGCACTGAACGATGCTGTTGAGAAAGTTGCACCGGGTGTAATTGATCGTCAGTCGGTTGATCAGCCAGTTCAGATTGGTTTGAAAGTAGTTGATACCATGGTGCCAATTGGTCGCGGCCAGCGTGAGCTGATCATTGGTGACCGTCAGATTGGTAAATCTGCAGTTGCGATTGATGCCATCATTAACCAGAAAGGCACTGGCGTTAAATGTGTTTACGTAGCGATTGGTCAGAAGGCTTCTTCTGTTGCAGCGGTTGTACGTAAGCTAGAAGAGCACGGCGCTATGGGTCACACCACGGTTGTTGCTGCTAACGCATCTGATCCTGCTTCCATGCAGTTCCTGGCACCGTTTGCTGGTTGCTCGATGGGCGAATACTACCGTGACCGCGGTGAAGACGCGCTGATCATTTATGATGATCTGACTAAACAAGCGTGGGCTTACCGTCAAATTTCCCTGCTGCTGCGTCGTCCACCAGGACGTGAAGCATACCCAGGTGACGTATTCTACCTTCACTCTCGTTTGCTGGAACGTGCTTCTCGTGTAAGCGCTAACTACGTTGAGCGTTTCACCAACGGTGAAGTGAAAGGCAAAACAGGTTCATTGACGGCTCTGCCTATCATTGAAACTCAAGCGGGTGACGTATCTGCTTTCGTACCAACTAACGTAATTTCGATTACCGATGGTCAGATCTTCCTGGATTCTGATATGTTCAACGCCGGCGTACGTCCAGCGATGAACGCGGGTATTTCGGTATCTCGTGTTGGTGGTGCTGCGCAAACTAAGATCGTTAAGAAACTGTCTGGCGGTATTCGTACTTCCTTGGCTCAGTATCGTGAGCTGGCGGCATTCTCCCAGTTTGCATCGGATCTTGATGAAGCGACTAAAGCACAGCTGGATCACGGTGAGCGTGTTACTGAGCTGATGAAGCAGAAGCAGTACTCGCCACAGAATATCGCTGAGATGAGCTTGGTTGTTTACGCTTCAAACGAAGGTTTCCTGAAGGATGTTGAGGTTGCCAAAATCGGTGACTTCGAAGACGCCCTGCTAGCTTTCGCAAAAAGCGAGATCGGCGACGTTCTTGATTCAGTTGCTGCATCTGGCGACTGGAACGGCGATATTGAAGGTAAATTTAAAGCTTGTCTGGAAAAATTTGCTTCCACGCAAACTTGGTAGTAGCCAGCTGATTGGGTAAACCCGAACTTCTGGTAAGTGTCGGGTTTGACCTTTAAAAGCGGCAAGTAAATTTACAACGTTAATCGAAAAAATTGAGATAGCTCATGGCAGTCGGAAAAGAAATCCGTACTCAAATTTCGAGTATTAAAAGCACTCAGAAAATTACCAGCGCAATGCAGTTGGTAGCAGCGAGTAAGATGCGTAAAGCTCAGGAACGTATGGAGCTGGGTCGCCCTTATGCTGAACGTATTCGTCAGGTGGTTGGTCACTTGGCTAATGCAACTTCTGAGTTTCGTCATCAGTACCTTGAAGCACGCGAAATCAAACGCGTTGGCTTTATTGTTGTTTCTACTGATCGCGGACTGTGTGGCGGTTTGAACATTAACCTGTTCAAAACTGTACTGAAGGCTGCAAAGGAATATAACGATAAAGGCATTGATGTTGATTTGTGTCTGATCGGCGCAAAATCAGCCAGCTTCTTCAAAAGTGTTGGCGGCAACGTGGTTGCTGCAAAAGCCCATCTGGGTGATGACTTTAATGCCAATGATTTGATTGGCTCCGTTAAGGTTATGCTGGATGCCTTTGATGAAGGCACCATTGACCTACTTTCAGTTGTTTACAACAAATTTGTAAACACCATGACGCAGGCACCAACGGTTCAGCAGCTGTTACCGTTGAAGCCGGAAGAAAACGATGAGATGTCCAGCCATTGGGATTATATCTACGAGCCCGATGATGCGACGCTTCTGGAAGGTCTGTTGACACGTTTTATCGAGTCACAAGTTTACCAGGGTGTTGTTGAAAACAATGCCTGTGAGCAGGCCGCACGTATGATCGCGATGAAGAGCGCGACTGATAATGCGGGCGATATGATTGATGGCTTGCAATTGATTTATAACAAAGCTCGTCAGTCTGCGATTACGCAGGAACTGTCAGAGATTGTTAGTGGCGCGGCAGCTGTATAAGCCCGCAGCCAGAATAGAATTTTAAAACTTTGAGTCGGGACAGAATTAATTCTGTCCTCCAAAAGACATGAGGATACCGGAAATGAGTAGCGGACGTATCGTACAGATCATCGGTGCTGTTATCGACGTGGAATTCCCACGTGACAGCCTGCCAAAGATTTACGACGCTTTAATGGTCACCGAAAGAGGTTTGACCCTAGAAGTGCAACAACAGCTAGGTGATGGCGTAGTTCGTGCCATTGCGATGGGTTCATCAGAAGGCGTGAGCCGTGGCTTGGAAGTTTCCAGCACTGGCGCACCTATTCAAGTACCTGTCGGTGTTGAAACACTGGGCCGCATCATGGACGTGCTGGGTAACCCAATTGATGAGTGTGGCGAAATTGGTGAAAAGGAAAGAATGCCTATTCACCGTAAAGCGCCAGCTTATGAAGAATTGGCGGCCTCTGAAGAGCTGCTGGAAACCGGTATTAAAGTTATCGATCTGGTATGTCCATTCGCTAAGGGTGGTAAAGTTGGTTTGTTCGGTGGTGCCGGTGTTGGTAAAACCGTAAACATGATGGAATTGATTAACAACATCGCAACAGAGCACTCTGGTCTGTCTGTGTTTGCCGGTGTTGGTGAGCGTACTCGTGAAGGTAACGATTTCTACCACGAGATGCAGGAAGCTGGCGTTGTAAACGTTGAGACGTTCAGCGAATCTAAAGTGGCCATGGTTTACGGTCAGATGAATGAGCCTCCTGGAAACCGTCTGCGTGTAGCATTGACTGGTTTGACCATGGCTGAAAAATTCCGTGATGATGGTAAAGACGTACTGTTGTTCGTTGATAACATTTACCGTTACACACTTGCTGGTACTGAGGTATCTGCACTGTTGGGTCGTATGCCTTCTGCGGTTGGTTACCAGCCTACTCTTGCTGAAGAGATGGGTGTACTTCAGGAACGTATTACGTCGACTAAGAGCGGTTCGATTACATCGATCCAGGCCGTATACGTACCTGCGGATGATTTGACCGATCCATCACCAGCAACAACGTTTGCTCACTTGGATTCAACGGTTGTACTGTCTCGTGACATCGCTTCTAAAGGTATTTACCCAGCGGTAGATCCATTGGATTCTACTTCACGTCAGCTGGATCCACTGATCATCGGTAGCGAGCACTATGAAGTAGCTCGTGGTGTTCAGGGTGTACTGCAGCGTTATAAAGAGCTGAAGGACATCATCGCGATTCTGGGTATGGATGAGCTGTCTGAAGAAGACAAAAACACCGTTGCTCGTGCTCGTAAAATTGAACGCTTCCTGTCTCAGCCGTTTACGGTTGCAGAAGTATTCACCGGCGCACCAGGCAAATATGTTTCTCTGAAAGACACTATCCGTGGCTTTAAAGGCATCTTGGAAGGTGAGTACGATCACCTGCCAGAGCAAGCCTTCTACATGGTTGGTAGCATCGAAGAAGCTGTCGAAAACGCGAATAAGTAATAAACGCTAAAAAGGTTTGTAGGCTATGGCTATGACAGTCCACTGTGACATTGTTAGCGCAGAAGAAAAGATTTTTTCTGGCCTGGTAGAAATGGTAATCGTTTCTGGCGCACTGGGTGATTTGGGTATTGCTCCCGGTCACACTCCACTGCTTACGCAGTTGAAACCAGGTCCGATTCGGCTAATTCTCCAGAACGGCGAAGAAGAAATCTTTTATGCTTCGGGCGGTTTTGTTGAAGTACAACCTCACTTGGTGAGTGTACTTTCCGATACAGCTTTGCGTGCTGATGACGTAAATGAAGCGGCAGCACTGGAAGCCAAGAAATTGGCTGAACAGGCAATGTCTGAACAGAACTCAGAAATTGATCATGCGATGGCCTCTATACAATTGGCCGAAGCGGTTGCTCAATTGAGAACGCTGAACAGCATTCGTAAAAAAATGGGCAAATAAGCGCCAAGCTTTGATGTTCGAAAAAGGCAGCCTTTGGCTGCCTTTTTTTATGGAAATTTAAACTATAATGTAGCGAGTTAAAGCCCATTACCGATTGGGCTTGTTTTGTTTGGAGCTCCAAATACATGAAGTTACAGGTTGTTATCCTGGCCGCTGGTCAGGGCACACGTATGAAGTCGAAGTTGCCTAAGGTTTTACACCCTTTGGCAGGTAAACCTTTTCTGGAATATGTCGTTGATAATGCTTTGGCGTTACAGGCGCACAACACCCATGTTGTGGTGGGTCATGGTGCTGAGGTGGTAAAAGAACGCCTTGCCAATTACGCTGTAGACTGGATTGAGCAGACTGAGCAGCTAGGCACCGGGCATGCTGTAGCACAGGCTTTACCAGCGATTGAAGATGATAGCGTGGTGCTGGTGCTCTACGGTGATGTACCGCTGACCTCAAAAGAAACGCTAGACGAACTGTTAGCTAAGGTGAACGACAATAGCTTGGCACTGCTGACGGTGAATCTTTCTAACCCAGCCGGTTATGGGCGTATTGTGCGTGATGCAGAGAATCACGTGAAGGCAATCGTTGAAGAAAAAGATGCCAGTGAAAACCAGCGAAAGATAACTGAAGGCAATACCGGTATTTTGGCTGTTTCTGGCGCGAAGCTAAAAAGCTGGTTGCCAACGCTCTCCTCAGATAATGCTCAGGGCGAATATTACCTGACGGACACCATTGCCATGGCCGTTGCCGACGGTATGGAAGTTGTTGCTGTATCGGCTAAAACTGAAGAGGAAGTTCAGGGCATTAATAGTCGTCAGCAACAGGCGGCGTTGGAGCGCTGGTATCAATTACAGCTGGCTAATGAATTAATGGTTGCGGGTGCAACGCTAGCCGATCCGGCACGTATTGATATTCGTGGCCAAATCAGCACCGGCCAGGACGTGTTTATTGATGTGAACGCAGTGTTTGAGGGTGAAGTTACGCTTGGCAACGACGTACACATTGGCCCGAACGTACAGATTATTAATTCTTCTATTGGTGATGGTACAACTATTAATGCCAATTCTGTGATTGAAAATACTGAAATTTCTATAGGCTGTCAGGTTGGCCCCTATGCGCGTCTGCGTCCCGGTACTCGTTTGGCTGAAAATGCTAAAATTGGTAACTTTGTGGAAACCAAACAGGCCGACATTGGCCCAGGCAGTAAGGTAAATCACCTGAGTTATGTCGGTGATGCTAAACTCGGCCGCGATGTAAATGTGGGTGCGGGAACCATTACCTGTAATTATGATGGTGCAAACAAACACCTGACGGATATCGGTGATAATGTTTTTGTGGGTTCTAACTCAGCGCTAGTGGCCCCTATTAAGGTTGAAGCTGGTGCAACGGTTGGCGCTGGTTCTACGCTTTCTGCCGATGTTGAAGCAGAGTCTCTGGTTGTTGCTCGAGGTAAAGCACGCGTGGTTCGAGACTGGAAACGCCCTGTTAAAAAGCAGAAGTAGCCAAATAGTTAAGCTTTATTGAAATTGCAGAGCAAGCTCAGGATTAAACGGAAGGAATAGCTTTTATGTGTGGCATTGTTGGTGGAATAGCAGCTCGTAACATCTGTGGAATTTTACTGGAAGGCCTCAGGCGTCTGGAGTACCGCGGTTATGACTCGGCTGGCATGGCGGTGATGTCCAGCGATAATCAGATTCAACGTCTGCGTCGTCAGGGTAAAGTGCAGGAGCTGGCGGATGCAGTCGCAGCTGATAAGCCAAAGGGTGGCCTAGGTATCGCTCATACACGTTGGGCAACCCATGGTGTGCCGAGCGAAGCCAATGCACACCCGCACATGTCGAAAGAGCATATTGCCATTGTGCACAACGGCATTATTGAAAATCACGACGAATTGCGTGTTGAGCTTAAAGCGATGGGTTATGAGTTCACCTCGCAGACAGATACCGAAGTTGTGGTTCACCTGATTGAGCATTACAGCCACACTGAAGCCTCATTGCTTGCAGCGGTGCGTAAAACCGTAGCGCGCCTTGATGGTGCCTTTGCACTGGGCGTGATTGATACCAACTCACCTGATCGATTAATTGCGGCTCGTTCCGGTAGCCCGTTGGTTATCGGTGTGGGCATTGATGAAAACTTTATCGGTTCAGACCAGTTAGCATTACTTCAAGTGACTGACCGGTTTATGTTTCTTGAAGAAGGTGATTTCGCTGAACTAACACTGGAAGGCGTTGAGGTAACTGATTTGCAGGGCAGTTCAGTTACTCGCGAAGTGATTCGCTTTGAGCATCAGGTTGATGCTGCCGAAAAAGGCGAATATCGTCACTACATGCTCAAGGAAATCTTCGAGCAGCCAGACGTTGTCGCCGCTACCCTTGCCGGGCGTATCAGCAAAACTCAGGTACTTGAGCAGGTACTGGGTGCTCAAGCAAAAGATATTCTGGATCAGGTGAAAGCGGTGCAAATTATCGCCTGTGGTACCAGCTATCATGCTGGCCTGGTGACGCAATACTGGATCGAAGAGCTTGCAGGCATCCCCTGCCGGGTCGAAGTGGCTAGCGAATATCGTTACCGCAAAATCGTCGTACAACCGGGCACCTTGTTCCTTACTATTTCCCAGTCAGGTGAAACCGCGGATACGTTGGCTGCCCTGCGGATGGCGAAGGAGTCCGGTTATCTGGCATCCTTGGCGATTTGTAACGTCGGTACCAGCACTCTGGTACGTGAATCGGATCTGGTGATGCTAACTCACGCCGGCCCGGAAATTGGTGTTGCTTCCACCAAAGCCTTCACCACCCAGCTGGTTGCTCTGCTGCTAGTAACTTTAATGCTGGCGCGTCGCACAGGTTTAAGCTCTGATGCGGAAGAACAAATTGTTACTGCTCTGCATGCACTACCAAAAGCACTTGAGCAGGCACTGTTGTTGGATGATGAAATCAAAAAAACCTCGGAAGATTTCGCTGAGAAAAATCATGCTTTGTTCCTAGGTCGCGGTGCTTTGTACCCGGTGGCAATGGAGGGCGCGTTAAAACTTAAGGAAATCTCTTACATTCACGCTGAAGCTTATCCTGCCGGTGAATTAAAACACGGCCCATTAGCGCTGGTGGATCGTGAAATGCCTGTCATCACCGTGGCTCCAAATAATGAGATGCTGGATAAACTCAAATCCAATCTGCATGAAGTGAAAGCCCGTGGTGGCATGTTGTATGTGTACGCGGATGTAGACGCTTCGGTTGCTAACGACGACAACACTCGTGTAACCACCCTGTCGTCGGTTGATCGTATTCTGGAGCCGATCGTATACACGATTCCTTTGCAGCTGTTGTCCTACCATGTGGCCGTGCTGAAAGGTACGGATGTGGATCAGCCACGCAATTTGGCGAAGTCTGTCACCGTTGAATAATCAAAGCGCTCATCATCGCAAAGCTCCGTGAGAAATCTTTCTGTTGCATGAGAAAGATTTCTCACGTGCTTGAAATGACATGGTTTTTAGCAAGTAGATCTCCCGCACCAATCTTCCTAACCCTTTGTTCTCCCGTAAAATTTTCTCCAAAAGAGTCCCTCGAAAAGTTGATCTTCACGTAGAAAACGTTACTATGTGTGCCCTAAATTTAAGTCATGAAATTGTGGGCGCCTGGCGCCTGACGAGAGGATCGAAAATGAGCGAGCCAAAGAGCAAAAATATCGTCTGGAGTGAAAGCCAGGTTACCCCTGAACAGCGCAAAGCTATATTGGGTCATAAACCAGCTACCCTGTGGTTCACAGGCCTGTCAGGCGCGGGTAAATCAACCGTTGCTCTAGCAACTGAGGTTGCGCTGGTTGAGCGTGGCATCAACGCTTTTATTCTTGATGGTGACAACGTTCGTCATGGCCTGAACAACAACCTGGGCTTCTCGCCTGCCGATCGTACTGAAAATATCCGTCGTATCGGTGAAGTGTGCAAACTGTTCTGTGACGCTGGTAACATCGTTTTCTCTGCCTTTATCTCTCCCTACCGTGAAGATCGTGACCTGGTCCGTGAAAAGCACCCTGCAGGCAGCTTCATCGAAGTACATGTACACGCGCCACTGGAAGTATGTGAAAGCCGCGATGTAAAAGGCCTGTACAAAAAAGCCCGTGCCGGTGAAATCCCTGAGTTCACGGGTATTTCTGCACCCTACGAAGCGCCTGAAAATGCTGAGTTGATTGTTAACACTGCTGAAAATGATCTGGATGCCTGTGTTGCGATCGTGATCAAGTATCTGGAAGACAACAATTTCATTCCAGCCAAGTAAGTTTCGAGAAGAGCAAAGTCGATGAGCTATCAACTGGAATTATCAACAGGCATCAAAGCAGTACGTGCGGCAGCCAATGTATGCCGTGCCGTGCAAGCGAACCTGATTACTGCTGATACGCTTGAAAAGAAAGATAAAAGCCCCGTAACCGTAGCTGATTTTGCGGCTCAGGCGATAGTGTGTGCTCACTTGCTGGAAGCCCTACCGAATGATTTGATGGTCGGCGAAGAAGACTCTGCCGAGTTACGCACTGGCGAAGAAGCAGGTTTACGTGCTTCTGTTGTCCAACATGTTGCTGATGAGCTGGGCGGCGCTGATGAAGCGCAAGTGCTGGGTTGGATTGATCACGGCAACCATGATGGTAGCGAAGCCCGTTACTGGACCCTTGACCCGATTGACGGTACCAAAGGTTTTCTGCGCGGTGAGCAGTACGCGATTGCGCTGGGCCTGATTGAAAACGGTGAAGTGGTTGCCGGTGTACTGGGTTGCCCAAACTTGAAAGTCGGTGATCATCAGGGTGCGTTGTTTGCGGCGACTAAAGACGGTGTGATGATGTACCGTCTGTTTGATGAAACGGATCAGGGCCAGGCTATTCAGGTGGCTCAGATCGCTTCAGCCAGTGAAGCACGTTTCTGTGAATCGGTAGAATCCGGGCACTCAAATCAAGGTGAAGCGGCGCAAATTGCTGCGATACTCGGCATCACCGATGAGCCCTACCGCATAGACAGCCAGTGCAAGTACGCCGCAGTGGCGCGAAATGATGCCTCCATTTATCTGCGTTTACCGACGAGCGAAACCTACCGAGAAAAGATCTGGGATCACGCGGCAGGCAAACTGGTGGTTGAAGCAGCCGGAGGCACCGTGACTGATATGCATGGTAATGCCTTGGATTTTACGCAGGGTCGCCATTTAGATAATAACAAAGGCATTGTTGCAACCTGCGGTGCCATTCACGACGAAGTGATTAATGCCATTCGGCAGGTGCGCGGTTAAGCACCTGTTAGCAAAAGCTTTTAAAATTTTGAACTACTACGCGTAGATCAACAGGAGTAATAAAATGATTAAACCATACGGTTCAGACGAACTTAATCCATTGTTTGTCTACGATTCAGAAGAACACCACAAGCTTGCTGCCGAAGCTGAAGGCCTGCCTTCACTGCTAGTTAACTCTGCCGCTGCGGCTAACGCAGTAATGCTGGGTGCGGGTTACTTCAACCCACTGACTGGCTACATGAACTTGGCAGACGCGCTGAGTGTTGCTGAAACTCTGCACACTACAGATGGTTTGTTCTGGCCTGTGCCTATCGTTAACCGTACTGACGATATTGAAGCGATTAAAGGCGCTACTCGTATCGCACTGCGTGATCCAAATGTTGAAGGCCACCCGGTTCTGGCGATTCAGGATATCGTAGCGATTGAAGAAGTCAGCGACGAACAAATCGAGACCATGTGCGGCCAGATTTTCGCGACTGATGATAAAAATCACCCTGGTGTTGCGACCTTCTCCGGTCTGGGTCGTTATGTGATTTCTGGTCCTATTCAAGTGCTGAACTTCAGCTACTTCCAACAGGACTTCCCAGATACTTTCCGTACTGCCGTTGAAATTCGTAACGAAATCACTGAGCGTGGCTGGAAGAAGGTTGTTGCTTTCCAAACGCGTAACCCAATGCACCGTGCGCACGAAGAGTTGTGCAAAATGGCACTGGAAGCGGTTGATGCAGACGGTGTTCTGATTCACATGCTACTAGGTCAGTTGAAGCCGGGTGATATCCCTGCCCCTGTTCGTGACGCTGCGATTCGTAAAATGGTTGAGCTGTACTTCCCGGCTAACACCGTGATGATCACTGGTTACGGCTTCGATATGCTGTATGCCGGTCCTCGTGAAGCAGTTCTGCACTCACTGTTCCGTCAAAACAGCGGTTGCACACACTTCATCGTTGGTCGTGACCACGCCGGTGTTGGTGATTACTACGGCGCTTTTGATGCGCAAACTATCTTTGACGAGCGTGTACCTGCCGGTGCACTGGATATCGAAATCTTCAAGGCGGATCACACGGCCTACTCCAAAAAGCTGAACAAAGTTGTAATGATGCGTGATGCAGAAGATCACACCATGGATGATTTTGTGATTCTGTCCGGCACTAAAGTACGTGCTAAATTGGCGGCTGGTGAAGATCTGCCAAAAGAATTCGCCCGTCCTGAAGTGGCTAAAATTCTGATGGAGCACTATCAGACAGAAGGTTAATTCTTCTGCCTGTCATTCCCTTCGGGTGAGATGACATTGCTATGAATAAGGGTGCCTAATGGCGCCCTTATTTATTTCCAGCACCCTGTTATAATTTCGCCTTTGTTCTCGCCGGTAGATGTTTAAGCTATGGATGTAACTGCAATAATCGATTCTTTAAATGACGCGCAACGTGAAGCGGTCACGCTGGGCTGTGATGATACTGCTCTGGTACTGGCCGGTGCCGGTAGTGGTAAAACTCGGGTGTTGGTGCATCGCATCGCTTGGCTGGTGCAGACTGAGCATATTTCGCCGCACGCCATTCTGGCCGTGACCTTTACCAACAAGGCCGCCAAGGAAATGCGTCATCGCATTGAAGATCTTTTGCAGATCCCAGCGGGTGGCATGTGGGTGGGGACCTTCCACGGTTTGGCGCATCGACTGCTGCGTTCGCACTGGAAAGACGCCAACTTGCCGGAGCATTTCCAGATTCTTGATTCTGATGATCAGTTGCGTGTTGTGAAGCGGGTGATGAAGAACCTTAATATTGATGATAGCCGCTGGCAGCCTAAACAGGTGCAGTGGTACATCAATGCTCAGAAAGATGAAGGGCTACGCGCCGCGCATGTACCGGAAGCGATGGACCCCTACAGCAAAACCATGCGTTTGATTTATGCCGGCTACGAACAGACCTGCAACAATGCCGGTATGGTTGATTTTGGCGAGTTGTTACTGCGAGCCCATGAATTGTGGTTAAACAAGCCCGCCGTGCTGGAACATTACCAGCAACGTTTCCGTCATATTTTGGTGGATGAGTTTCAGGATACCAACACCATTCAATACGCCTGGTTACAGGTGTTGGCTGGCCCTGAAGGCCGCATGACGGTGGTGGGTGACGACGATCAGTCGATTTATGGCTGGCGTGGTGCCAAGATCGAGAATATTCAGAAATTCACTACTGATTTCAACGACGTTAAAACCGTTAAGTTGGAGCAGAACTACCGTTCCACCAGCACCATTCTGAATGCCGCTAACCAGGTGATCTCTAAAAACACGGGACGTTTGGGTAAAGAGCTCTGGACGGATGGCAGCGAAGGTGAACAGATCGCGCTCTATGCCGGTTTTAACGAAGTTGATGAAGCACGTTTTGTCGTCAGCACCATTGAAGAGGCCTTTAAGCAGGGCAATGCCTATTCTGATTGCGCGATTTTGTATCGTTCTAACGCCCAATCGCGAGTGCTTGAGGAAAACCTGATTCGCTCCGGTGTGCCTTATCGTGTTTACGGTGGCCAACGATTCTATGATCGTATGGAAATCCGTAACGCCCTCGCCTATTTACGTCTGGTGATGAACCGTAATGATGATGCTGCTGTGGAGCGCGTGATTAATGTGCCAACGCGCGGCATTGGTGCAAAGGCTGTTGAGACTATCCGTATTACCGCCCGGGATCAGGGTTGTTCTTTGTGGGAAGCGGTCATCAAATTAATTGGTGCCGGCGTATCAGCACGCGGTGCCAGTGCTCTGCAGGGTTTTGTTGATGTGGTTAATCAGCTGGATGAGCATACCAAGGGTTTGCCGTTACATGAACAAACGGATCATGTGATTCAGGCCAGTGGTCTGTTGAAATTCCACAAGGAAGAAAAAGGCGAAAAGGGCCAGACTCGGGTAGAAAACCTTGAGGAATTGGTCAGCGCCACCCGCGCCTTTGATCCGGATGAAGATGATGAGCTGACGCCCTTGCAGTCATTTCTGTCCGGCGCCGCACTGGATGCCGGTGAGCAACAGGCCGATGAACATGAAGACAGTGTTCAGATGATGACCTTGCACTCGGCCAAGGGATTGGAGTTTCCGCTGGTATTTTTAGTGGGTGTGGAAGAAGGCCTGTTCCCACATAAAATGTCGATTGAAGATCCCTCTGGGTTAGAGGAAGAGCGCCGTCTGTGTTACGTGGGTATAACCCGCGCCATGCAGCGATTGTACATTACCTATGCTGAAAGCCGTCGTTTGTACGGTAATGAAACACTGAACCGCCCTTCCCGTTTTATTCGCGAAATTCCGCAGGAGCTATTGAAGGAAATCCGCCTTAAAACACAGATTACTCGGCCGGTGAGTTTTCAACGTACTACTAAGGCAAGCTCCTTTAAAGGTGCGGAAATACCCGATACAGAATTTCACCTAGGACAACAGGTTGGACACAAGTTGTTTGGTGAAGGCACGGTACTGAATTACGAAGGTCAGGGTCCGCAGGCGCGTATACAAATTAATTTTAAGCAGGTCGGCACCAAGTGGTTGGTGGTGTCGTATGCAAAGTTAGAAGCTTTATAAAAAGGAAGACAGCATGAAACTGAAATCCATAAAACTATTGGCAATCTCTATGTTTGCCTTGCTGCTGGCAGCTTGTGAGGAACCAGCGGATAACAATACCCAAAGCGCAGCTGTGGTAGAGCAACCGCAGGAAACCATTAAGTGGAAGATGGTCACTACCTGGCCGAAGAACTTCCCTGGCTTGGGTGCAGGCGCGAATCGTTACGCCGAACTGGTAACTGAAATGAGCGGTGGCCGTTTAGAAGTAAAGGTCTACGGTGCCAAGGAATTAGTCGGTGCGCTGGAAGTGTTTGATGCCGTATCACGTGGCACCGCTGAACTGGGACATGGCGGTGCTTATTACTGGAAAGGTAAAGCGGCAGCGGCGCAGTTCTTCTCTGCGGTGCCCTTTGGTATGACCGCTCAGGAAATGAACGGCTGGTTGTATCAGGGCGGCGGTCTGGAATTATGGCAGGAAGTGTATGAGCCGTTTGGACTGGTACCGTTGGCCGTGGGTAACTCCGGCACACAGATGGGTGGCTGGTTCAATAAAGAAATTAACACCATCGCTGATCTTGAAGGTTTGAAAATGCGGTTGCCTGGCTTGGGTGGTGAAGTTCTGCGTCGTGCCGGTGGTGTACCTGTACTATTGCCGGGCGGAGAGATCTATCCATCGCTGCAAACCGGCGCCATTGATGCCACTGAATGGGTTGGCCCCTACAACGATTTAGCCTTTGGTCTGCACAAAGCGGCTAAGTATTATTATTATCCTGGCTGGCATGAGCCTGGCACCACCATGGAGCTGATTGTTAATAAGGAAGCGTTGGAGAGCCTGCCGGCTGATCTGCAATCCATCGTCACCAACGCGGCTAAAGTGGCAAATCTGGAAATGCTGGCTGATTTCACGGCGCGTAATAATCAGGCATTAAAGACGCTGGTGGACGAGCACGGTGTTGAGCTGCGTAAATTCCCGGATGAGGTGCTTCGTAAGTTACGTGAGCTTTCGGCAGAAGTCGTGGCTGAAGAAGCGGCTAACGATCCGATGAGCGCAAAAGTGTATGCATCCTTTAAAGCCTTCAACGAACAAGTGCTGGAATGGAGCCGAATTTCCGAGCAAGCATTTCTCGAAGCTAGAACTATGGAATAGATTGTTTCATACAAGAAACAATAATTAGGGTTGACACACTAGTAAATTGGATTTACAGCAAGTAGAATAAGCGCCCTTAATACGACCCATATGTTTTTTTTATTATTTGAACATGGCTAAGCCCATGTTTTTTATTGGCCGTATGAACAGATTTTAGGCGAGTTTTAACTCAAGAATTTATAACTAAAGGTAAGTAACATGAGCGATATTGAGATTGCACGTCAGGCCAAGATGCAAAACATCATGGAAATCGGCGCGAAACTGGACATTCCAGCTGAAGCACTGCGTCCATACGGCCACGACAAAGCTAAAGTTGATTTGGCTTACATCGATACTTTGGCAGACAAAGAAGACGGCAAACTGATTCTGGTAACTGCAATCAGCCCGACTCCAGCTGGTGAAGGTAAAACGACTACTACTGTAGGTCTGGGCGATGGCCTGAACCGCATTGGTAAAAAAGCTGTTATGGCTTTGCGTGAGCCTTCTCTGGGCCCATGCTTCGGCATGAAAGGTGGTGCTGCTGGTGGTGGTTACGCTCAAGTAGTTCCAATGGAAGACATCAACCTGCACTTCACAGGTGACTTCCACGCAATCGGCGCTGCGCACAACTTGCTAGCTGCTCTGATCGATAACCACATTTACTGGGGCAACGCTCTGGACATCGACAGCCGTCGTATCGCATACAAGCGTGTTATCGACATGAATGACCGTGCTCTGCGTGAAATCGCTAACGGTCTTGGCGGTCCAGGTAACGGTTACTCACGTGTTGACGGTTTCGACATCACTGTTGCTTCTGAAATCATGGCTA
>Ga0209292_1004350_pt1 | contig 14984 bp, 6 predicted proteins | sample GOMGulsemesocosm_2_FD_184634 | JGI IMG/M metagenome (GOLD analysis project Ga0209292, IMG submission 184634) | Methane-oxidizing microbial communities from mesocosms in the Gulf of Mexico - GOM9C Gulf of Mexico (SPAdes) (version 2) | ecosystem: Environmental > Aquatic > Marine > Cold seeps... | reverse complement strand
ATGTACTAAAGCATAGTGTTTTATCACTTGTTTTAGATTATATGACTCGTAAAGAAAAAGGCTTTCATTATATCGATAGTCACTCAGGGGCTGGCATGTATCAATTGGCCGAAGAATATGCCCAAAAAACGGGTGAGTATAAAGACGGAATTGCAAAGATTATTAACGATGAAGCTGCGCCTGAATCACTAGAACCTTATTTATCGCTGATTAAAAGTCTTAACCTAAATAGCGAACTAGATGTTTATCCCGGTTCTCCTGGCATAGCTAAAGCCTTTGTACGTCGCCAAGACAGTAGTCATTTATTTGAATTACATCCGACAGATATTCAACACTTAGAAGATTTTTGTCAGCGCTGGCGCAAAGTGTTTGTGAAACAATCAGATGGCTATAAAGGTGTGCTTGGTTTAATACCACCACCGAGTCGTCGTGGTGTAGTACTTATTGATCCCCCTTATGAGCTTAAAGAAGATTATCCAAAAGCAGTAAAAACCATTATTAAGGCTTATGAAAAATTTTCAACCGGTACATACATTCTTTGGTATCCCGTCGTTAAACGTGAACTCATTGAACAAATGAGCCATAATTTCGTAAAGAGTTCGGTCAAAAATGTATTACAAGTAGAGTTTTGCTTAGAGAGCGATACTGAAGAGTATGGCATGACAGGTACTGGCTTGTTTATCGTTAATCCTCCCTGGAAATTAGCGGCTCAACTTGAGGGAATTCTACCCTATATGAAAACTAAGTTAGGTAGTGAAGATACAAGTTATACACTTAATCAGTTAATCCCTGAGTAATATAGCATTAGTCCTCTAAGTCATATGACATAGAGGACAGTTCGAAGTTAGAGACAAAAAATAAGCCTGACTAACTTTTATTTAATGCGCTCTGGTTTGATGAAACTCTGGCGCTTTTAGTATAAAAAAATCATCAACATAAAACTGCTCAGCACTACTAGACTGCCACCAGTGCTGCCAAGATTCGTCAAGACCTTTATCCGTTGCTAAAGGGTCTATTAAAGCATTTTTTTGTAGTGGCTCAACAAGACTACCCATCGACATTTGCATGCCATAGGGAGAACGACGCTTTATCATTTGAGGTACCAATTTAGCAGGATCGTCCAAGCCCATACTACCCACTAATTCAAAGAAACTAGCAACTGTATTGTTATGAAAATTTTTCACGCGATCACTTTTTGAGGTTATATCAATTGCCTTAGCTCTAGCAGGATCCTGTGTTGCTACGCCTGTAGGGCAGTCATTGGTATTACAATGTCTTGATTGAATACAACCTATTGCCATCATCATGGTTCTCGCTGCATTAACCACATCAGCACCAGCAGCTATTTTTGCCAGTAAATCAAAACTTGAAGCGGTTTTACCTGAAGCAATAATTTTTATTTTACCTCGTAGACCGACACCAACCAAAGCATTATTAACAATGCTTATGCCTTCTAAACAGATTAAACCTAAACGGTTGGTAAATTCTACCGGCGCTGCACCCGTGCCACCTTCCGCACCATCAACGGTAATAAAATCAGGTGTAATACCTGTTTCTAACATAGCTTTACAGATACTTAGAAATTCTGCGGGATTACCAATACATAATTTAAAACCAATAGGTTTTCCACCACTTAAACTACGTAATTGCTCAATAAAAGCTAATAAGTCTTTGGGGGAAGTACATTCAGGATTAACCGCTGGTGATATACAGTCTTTCTCTTTTGAAATATGTCTAATTTTTGCAATTTCATCGGTGATTTTTGCTTTAGGTAATACCCCGCCATGCCCTGGTTTTGCTCCCTGAGAAAGCTTTATCTCAATCATTTTTATTTGCGGTAACTTAGCTGTTTTTTCAAAGGTAGCTGGATTAAAACGCCCCTGTTCATCTCGACAACCAAATAGCCCCGTCCCTAGTTGCCAAACAATATCACCGCCATGTTTTAAATGATAAGGACTAGCTGCACCCTCTCCGGTATTGTGATAACAACCTGCTTTTTTAGCGCCTAAATTAAGTGCTTCAATAGCATTAGTGCTTAACGAGCCAAAACTCATCGCCGAAATATTCAAATACGATACAGAGTATGGCTGCTGACAACTTTCCCCACCAATCATTACTCGCTGAGCGCTTTCTTTTATGTGAGTCGGCGATAATGAATGCCATAAACTTAAATAGTTATCTTCAACGAGATCACGCTGTGTACCAAAAGCGATAGTATCGCGTATGTTTTTAGCGCGTTGATAAACTAACGTACGTTGCTCACGATTAAAAGGACGTTCTTCGGTGTCATTAGCAATGAAATATTGCTGAATTTCAACACGGTACGATTCAAGAAAATAGCGCAGATAGGCAACGACCGGATAAAGACGATTCAAACTATGACGACTATAAAAAACATCATAGAGCCCAATAAGGCTATAAAGTAATGTTGCAAGAAAAATGGAGATACTTATAACACTTGGGCTGTGCATTAAAAAGTAACCTGCGATAAAATTACCAAGTGATGCAATGAACCAAAGCACCTTTTGCATTATAGTCATGAAATGTCCTTATCTAACGTCTGTACTGGTATTGTAAATACATAATATATAGTCAACAACTTAGCATCTTTGCAAGCTATTGAATACATGGATATAGTCTTAAATGAGTCGCTTAGTATTATTTAGTTTGATAAATAAAACTCTGTAAGCTAATTGATGAGCTTCTTTGATAAAGATGAAAGCGAAACATCACTACTTTCCAAGCATCAGGTAGTTGATTGAACTCACGACACTTTGTCTAAAAACTAACTGTGATCACAAACAATAAGGTGGGATTACAGGAAAGCAGTCTTAAACAGAACTGCTTATTGCTTATTAAAGCAGTGATTGTCTATTTGGCTACAGTTTGCCCCCTGTCATCATTTTTGAAATCAACTAGTGCTTGGTGCTTTAAACTCAGAAGGTAGTTCGATTATAAAGGTTGTTCCTTCACCCAATTGGCTTGTACATTGTATATGCCCATTAAGTTTTGACACCGTATTATAAACAATAGTCATACCTAATCCGGGACCACCTTGACCACGTTTGGAAGTAAAAAATGGCTCAAATATTTGTTCTACCTGTGAGTCAGTCATGCCTTTGCCGTTATCACTATAAGTGATGATAAGTCCGCCATCATTCGATTCTGTCACCGCTATTTTAATTTCGCCATTAATATCTCGGTTAAAACCATGATTAATTGTATTAGTAGTTAAGTTACTAAAAATATGGATAAAGAGGCTGGAGTGGCTGTTTATCCATATTTTTTCATTACAAACTAAATTTACCGTGAAAGGAGAAGAGACATATTTATTTTTTAATGTCGCAACAATATCCGTTAAAAATACTTTAAGGTTAAATGGCTCTTGGTGCTGTAGAGGAAACTCTACTGCCACCTCTTTAAATATGTCAATTAAGTTAGCACTTCGGGTTAAATTTCGACTGATTAACTCTGTATAGGCAGAAAGCTGATTAAAGGTATCATTGACAATTTTCGAGGTTAATTTCTTTTCTTTTACTTGATTAATCACATCTTCTGTAGATGACGTGGCCGTAATGCAAATACCAATAGGCGTATTAAGCTCATGCGCGATCCCAGCGACTAAGCTCCCCATCGCGGCCATTTTTTCAGTTTCAATAATATGACTTTGTGCATCTTGCAGTTTATCTAATGATGCCTTTAATGCCGAATTTTTTCTCTTTAGCATTGCAGGGCTAGGATAAGCGAGGAAAAATGGCAAGACTTGCCAAATTATAATGCCTGAAAGAACAGAAGTTATAGCGGTAATGGCTTTGCTAATCGCTGAAATTCCGTAAATAGGGTACCACACAACAATGGCTGAGATTAAATGTGAAGTGCCACAGGCTAGAAAAATAATAGACCCGACTAAAATGAAAAACCCTGGATAAGGTAAATCATGTCGCTTTTTAACAAATACGATCACGGCAATCGTAATTGAAAAATAAGCCAACGCGGTAAGCACATCAGATATTACCGAGACCCAAAGCACCTCGGGTTTCCACAAATAGCACATACCGTGGGGCATATATTGTTCATAGCTAAAAAATGATGTTTCGTTCATGCCTAAGTACTCCAAATCTCCATATACCAAATAAAGTTTAGATTAAGAAGTTTGTGGTATGAAGTTAATATGGTAATCGCCTTCAATTTAATCGAAAATGACTAACTTGAAATGGTGCTTATTGAGCATAGCTATGTCACTATTTAGCTATATGCTATTCCCTTGAGATTAGTAGAAAATATATTCTTTTACATAAATAATCTAAACTTAAGGGAAATAATATTAACTTTTAGAATACAGTGGTTACTTACTCTATAGAAAGAAAACGTAGATAAGACCGTTTAGACTGTTTAATTACCGGTGTTCTCGACAAATATTAATTAAAATATAATTAATATCATGCCAAATTTAGCCCTAAGTGAGCGCGAGTAATCCAAAATTTAATATCTACTTTGTGGTCACAGAAAATGAGTTTAAATAACTCGCTATTGGGGGAAATGATTATATGCAGGAAGAACTCAGTTAAAACAATAAAGCTAATTTGCTAAAGGCAGTTACTTTAGACACAAAAAAGGCAACCTAAGTTGCCTTTTATCTATTTTTATCGAAAAGAAAAACGAAAGCGATTAATCTTGTTCTTTTTTAGTCGAATCTTCTATTTGATCTGGTGTTAGCTTCTTACGTTTAATAATTTTCATTGCGCCAGCATCTTCTATATCAAGGAAAGTTTTCTTAATCACTTTTCTTGGCTTATTCGAAGCGACTTTATTATCTTTAACTGCAGTCACTTTAGCTTTAACTACTTTCTCTTTCTTCGGTTTTAAGCCCTTAAACTTGACCTTAATTCCGTCAACTTTTGTAAAGCTGATTTTTTGTTGTAAAAATGCTTCTACGTTTTTAAAACTTAGCCAATCATTTGGGCCAACTAACGAAATTGCATCACCTTTAGTTCCTGCGCGCCCTGTACGGCCAATACGATGAACAAATTCTTCCGTATGTTTTGGCATATCAAAATTAATTACGTGGGAAACATTAATTAAATCAAGACCACGGGAAGCTAAATCGGTGGTGACCAATATTTTGTGCTGACCTTTAGCAAAACTGTCCATAATTTGATTACGTTGACTTTGGTTTAACTCACCACTTAACGCGACCGCATTGATATCTTGTTCAGTAAGTAACTTAGCTAAACGGTCAGTATCACTACGCGTCGCTGTAAAGATAATGATTTGTCGCGATGTCTCTGTCGTTAAAAAGTGCTGTAACAATACTTCTTTTTGGCTGAGGTTATCAGCTAAAAAGAACCGCTTAGTAATATCCTCATGTTCGGTATGTGCCGATTCTATTGCAACACGTTTAGGTTTTTTCAGTAGCTCTTTGGCAAAGTCATTAACTTGCGCGTGATCTAAGGTTGCTGAAAACAGTAAAGTTTGACGTTTACGATGATCGGCAGCATTATTTATCTGACTAAGCTCTTTACTAAAACCTAAATCAAGCATGCGGTCTGCTTCATCTAAAATAAGTAACTCTAAGCCGTTTAGATAAAAGTGACCTTGCTTTAAATGATCGGCTAAACGCCCAGGGGTCGCAACAATAAACTCAGGCTCTTTTTCTAACACTTTCACCTGATCATTAAAGTTTTCACCACCTAAAATCAATACCGCTTTAAACTGCGTATTAGCCGTAAATAAACGTAACTGGCTAAAGACTTGCTTAGCCAGTTCACGTGTTGGTGTTAAAATTACCACACGAGGATCACGCTTTGATAAGGCACGGTTTTTAGTTAACCTTTGTATTGCAGGCAGGATAAAAGCTAATGTCTTACCTGAACCGGTCTTAGACGAAGCAATTAAATCATGCCCCGCCATTGCCGCAGGAATAGCTTGTTGCTGAATTTCTGTTGGCGCGCTAAAACCAAGATGCTTAACAGTACTCATTAAAGAGTTATCTAAACCAAAATCACTAAACTGCACTAGGCATACTCCTAAACGTAACCAACATAAATAAAGAGGTATAACTGATAGTTAGACCTCTTATAAGACTTATTTTTAACAATGTAATTAACCAGCAGCAATTCTTGCTTCGACAACCTTGATCGCTTGATCAATTCTTTCTATTACTTTCTTTTGATCTAATAAAGCTAAAGTAATATCAAGTGAAGGTGAGTTACCGCCACCTGTTGCTGCAACACGTAGTGGCATGCCAACTTTACCCATACCTAACTCAAGCTCTACCGCAGTATCGTTAATTGCTGCGTGAATAGGCTCTGGTGACCAATCAGTTAATGCAGCGAGTTTTTCTTTAACTAATATCATTGGCTCTTTAACTACAGGACGTAAGTGTTTTTTAACGGCTTTTGCATCAAGCTCAGTAAAGTCTTCATAGAAATAACGTGAGATTTCAGCCATTTCTTTCAGTGTTTTTACGCGATCAGCTTGAATTTTAACAACATCAGCAAGTGCAGGGCCATTGTCAGTTTTAATACCTTGATCTGCCATATGCCATGCAAGATGCTTAGCAACATACTCCGGATCCATGGTTTTCATGTAATGCTGATTCACCCAAATTAGCTTATCGGTATTAAAACCAGACGCTGCACGGTTACAATCTTTTAAATCAAATAACTCAATCATTTCTTCACGAGAGAATATTTCTTGATCGCCATGAGACCAGCCTAAACGTACTAAATAGTTTAGAAGTGCTTCAGGTAAATAACCATCATCACGATATTGCATAACACCTACTGCGCCATGGCGTTTAGATAAACGCTTACCGTCATCACCTAAAATCATTGGAATATGGGCATATTCTGGAATGTCAGCACCTAATGCAATAAGGATGTTAATTTGCTTAGGGGTGTTACTAATATGGTCATCACCACGAACAACATGAGAAACTTTCATATCCCAATCATCAACAACAACGGTTAAGTTATAAGTAGGAGTACCGTCAGAACGAGCAAGGATTAAATCATCTAATTGGTCATTGCTGATGGTAATATCACCTTTAACCATATCTTTGATAACAACTTCGCCACCAATAGGGTTTTTAAAGCGAATAACAAACGGCTGGTCTGTTGGGTGATCTGTACGGTCACGCCATAAACCATTATATTTTTCTATGCCGCCTGCTGCTTTCGCTGCTTCACGCATTACATCAACTTCTTCGCTGGTGCTATAACAACGATAAGCATTACCCGATGCAAGTAACTGTTCAATCACTTCTTTATAACGATCAAAACGCTCAGTTTGAAAATATGGACCATGTGTCCACTTAAGGTCTAGCCAGTTCATACCATCCATAATTGCATCAACAGATGCTTGGGTAGAGCGCTCTAAATCGGTATCTTCGATACGAAGAATAAAGTTACCGCCATTTTTCTTGGCATATAACCAGCTATACAAGGCAGTACGGGCACCACCAACATGTAAATAACCTGTTGGGCTTGGAGCAAAACGTGTTGTTAAAGTCATAAGAGTCTCTAGAAGTGTCACTAAAATCGCGCTGTTCTCAATATGAGCTAGCGACATTAGGAGGGTAAATCATAAATTATCGGCATTTTAACATTGCAGATGAGTTAATTCATTACTTTGCGGTAATTAAATAATTAATAGCGCGTTTAATAGGAAAATGGCCAAGACATAGCTGAATTAAAGACGAATATTTAACGTAAATAAACAGCAATAAGATAATTGAGGTTAGCGCTATTTTTTGATGGCGATATAGCTAGGTTGTTGTCGGTGGTAGAATAAAAATGCTCTCCTAACCGTTACGCTTTACTTGTCACTTCTCGGTGTAGCGCAGCGAGGCCTACATGGAGGTAGGTCACTTAGGTTATGAATGGAGCATATAACCTGACTCTGTGACCTCGGTGGTTAAAATTTATCTTTTGCACTTCCTATGGTTCAATTATCTTAAAAACAAGACAAGTATCGCCACCGAGAACACAGAGGGACTTCGTCCTCACCGAGAAAAATTAACCACAAGTGTTACTATGGGTGGCAGAATAAAAATGATCCTAACCCTTACGCTTTACTTGTCACTTCTCGGTGTAGCGCAGCGTCTCTGTGACCTCGGTGGTTAAAACTTATCTTTTGCACTTATCATGGTTCAATTATCTTAAAAACAAGGCAAGTATCACCACCGAGAACACAGAGGGACTTCGTCCTCACCGAGAAAAATTAACCACAAGTGTTACTATGGGTGGCAGAATAAAAATGAAGATTGAAACGAGACTTAGACATAATAATAACTAGACTTAATAAGAGTAAATTAAGCCTAGTTGATTAGCTGAAATACAATTCAGTTATTCAGGGTGGCAGAATAAACAGTTCAGTACACCTCCGTGTGGCTACAGCTCAATGGGTAGAACCCCGGATTGTGATTCCGGTTGTTGAGGGTTAAAGTCCCTTTAGTCACCCCATTTCCTCTGTATACAAATCAATATAAATATCTGTCGTTAGGAAAATGGTCCTAAAGGTTTGGTTGAATGTATGCAAAGGATATTTTGACCATCAACAATTTACTTTATTTATGCCCATCGCTAGTGGGAGCGATTAGCGGCTCCCTAGCTATGACATATTATCTGGGTACTTATTCATAATTTTAATCATTTCATCAGCGTGACTCAGCACCCAGTCGACAATGGTAGGATCGAAATGTATGCCTTTATCTTTCTCCAGTAATGCTAAAATTTGGTCTATTGGCCAAGGCTCTTTATATGAACGCCTGCTGCCAAGTGCATCAAAAACGTCTGCTACGGCCACAATACGGCCATAAATATGGATATCTTCACCGGCGGTACCCAGTGGATAGCCACTGCCATCCCATTTTTCATGATGCTCTCCAGCGATAATAGCGGCTGACTTTAGTATGCCTCGATCTGAACGGTTTAACAATTGGCTGCCCATCGAGGCATGACTTTTCATAATCTCAAACTCAGACTCATCTAACTTTCCGGGTTTATGTAGAATTGCATCGGGTATACCTATTTTGCCAAAGTCGTGTAATGGTGAAGCTATTTTTAAAATTTCGGCATCTCTTTCCTTAAGCCCGATCCCTATAGCGATGAGATAACTAAACTCAGCGACTCTTCGAACATGATTCCCCGTTTCTTTTGAGCGTGTTTCAATGGCCTCTCCAAGCATATAAACCATGTCGCGTTGCGTACCCTCAATTTCATCTTTTAATAGAATGTTTTCGTAAGCAATAGCCAGATTTTGTAGAAAAAGTTTTACCAAGTCAGCATCATCACTAGACAATATGGTGTTACTGCTGAAGTAGATTATATCCTCTCTTTCTGGGCTCGGTTTAAAATAGCCTACATAAGCATTATCACGCATAACCACTTTTTGAGTTGTTAATGCTTCACGAATAAGTGAGGTTACGTGCTCAGGGAACTGTTCGTCTAAATCCTTTCCTATGGTATGTTTATATTTCCCCGTAGCAGCGACTACTTCCACTCGGTTATTGTTCGTTTTATGCTCTATAGCCAAGCTATCACAATAACCATGTAGACTATTACCTTCTAAATTAAGTAAGGCGATAAGTTGTTCTAGCACACCTTGAATAAAGCCTTCTAACATCTTGGGACGAAACATTTCACTTGATGATTCAATAACCCTACGTAAACCTTTTCGGTTAGCTTCTAAACTTTCGAGATCCCGATAAGAACGTAAAGAGGTCAATAATGTGCTGAAAAGTTTTTGAGAAGTCAGTTCCGACTTTTCTTTATAATCATTAATATCAAAATCGAGGATTACTTTGCGCTCTGGTGCTTCGCCCGGTTGTCCTGTTCTTAACACCAATCTGATTAATTTGTTTTTTAAGTCATCTCTAATATGACGTATAAGGTCTAACCCTGCCCTATCGTTTTCCATAACAACATCAACAAAGGCAACCGCTATATCAGGATGTTTCTGGAGGATACCTCTCGCTTCTTCGCCGCTAAAAGCACTGATAAACTCAAGCCCTCGCTCTTCAAAAACAACCGTTCTTAACGCCAGTTTGGTAATGTCATGAACACCTTTTTCATCATCAACAATAAGCACCTTCCACGGTTTATTTTGTTGTTGCTCTTCTTTTTCTTCTTCTGGTGCGTAAATAAGATCAAAATCATCAGACATTATTCGTCTCCTTTATTGGAAAGGGGCAATATAATTTCGAAACATGCGCCCGGATTACCATCATTAATGACGATAATATTTCCTTGTAACGTTGTTTTAACAAGGTTATAAACAATGTTTAAACCAAGTCCACTTCCGCCTTCACCTAATTTCGTCGTAAAAAACGGGTCAAATATTTTATATTGTATCTCTTCACTAATACCTATGCCGCTGTCTCGGTAAATTAGTTTTATTTGGTTATTTTCGATGTTACCAACAATTGAAATCTCGCCAACCTCTTGTTTACTAAAACCATGTATGAGTGAATTCTGGGTCAAATTTGCAAAAACTTGATACAAAGCGCCTGGGGTTGTATAGGTATTTATATCTGTTGAAATGCTGTTTGAGATAGCTATTTGAGTTTTATTGAGCTGGGGTTTCAGACTTAATATCGCTTCGTCAATGTAATCATGAAGATTAATCATGCGTGTACTATAACTCGATTGGTCTACCGCTACCTGCTTGAAACTGGATATCAGCTCTGAGGCTCGCGTTAAGTTATGCATCAAAATTATAGTCGATTCTTGTGTATGCTGAAAAAACCCTTCAAGATCTGACTTTTTCATCGTGCCATTTTTAAATTTTTCAATAATGCCGGTCACTTCTTCGCCTATACCTGAAGCAGAGGTTACCCCGATACCAAGAGGAGTATTTATTTCATGTGAGATACCCGCAACAAGGCTACCTAAAGAAGCCATTTTTTGACTGTGCACTAGCTCTGACTGAGTACTTTTTAGTGTCTCCATGCTTTGGTTTAAATCAATATTTGCTTTTTTTAGTTCAAGGGTACGTTCTTCAACACGTAGTTCTAAAGATTCATTGAGCTTTTTAATAGCTTGCTCAGCACGCTTTTTATCAGTGATGTCATTGAAAACAAATAACTGGCGGATTTTATCTACATAAATAAAGCTGATTAGCGCCACCTCAAGTGTTTTTATTACTTGTTGATATTCAAGGTGAAATTCACTTTTTACCACGATACCGGCATTGTTTTGGCTAGTCGTTACCCACTCAATAAAACGTTGGTATTCAGTATCAGAAAATGAACTTTTCAAATCGCTAATCTGCTGAAGAGGTGTTTCAGAGTACTTAAAAATCTCAAGCATAATTTGATTGGTTAATATACAACGTTCATTCTCAACAACTAACATTCCCTCGCCAATATTTGAATGGGCATCAAATACCGATTCATAAAATGAATTTTGTGAGAGGTTTTTATCGAAAATGGTGGAAAGTTGCGTAATAAATAGAATGAAAATAGTCACTAGCGTCACAATAACCAGCAAAACATCTCTATCTAGGCTAATGCCGCCACTTGCATGTGACATTGAATCCATAGGAAAACTCGCCGCAAACATCCCCACATAATGCATACCTGTTATTGCTAAGCCCATAATCAACGCACTAAGCAATTTGAAGCTATGATTAAGTTGATTGTGCTTTATTTGATAAGATAATAAAAAGAGTGCGGTTCCTGAAGCGCCAATGGCGATAGCAACAGATAAGGCAACAGTTAACGGGTCATAGACAATATCCGGCGACATACTCATCGCTGCCATACCGATATAGTGCATTGCCGAAATTCCCAAGCCCATAAGCAATGCACCAGCATAAAATTTGACTAACTTGCCATCAAGTCGAATAAGAAATAATGCAATAGCCGATGCCATAATAGCAGGTAGGATTGAAAGGATGGTGAGTTCAATATCGTAATAAACAGGAATGGGTAATCGAAAAGCCAACATGCCAATAAAGTGCATGGCCCAAATGCCAATCCCCATAGAGAACGAGCCACAAACTGTCCAAATTATTGCGGCTTTACGTCGTGAGACGGTTATGCGTAAACAGACACCAACAACAATATAAGAAACATATACTGCCACAAAAATTGATAACAATACGATGAAAGGATTAAACGATGAATTCACTTAAAATGCTCAATTAACTATTAAAACCTAGTTAACAATATAGTATATTTGTATTAAAATATACATCTATTAAATTGAAGGTAAAATTATAACTCAATGTTTATGCTTACCTTTAGGTGTAAAGATAAATTAATACCCGTTGGGTTAATTTTGTGATTAAGTTGTGCATAGGGTAAATATTTCAAGGCAAGGCAATAGCTGGCGAGTATAGAAAGGATATAGAAACGGGACATCCATACTTTATCCCCTTTAATCATAAACACAGTTTATAGCAGGCTAACTATGCCAGCCATGATAAATCCAACCAGGCTAACTATGCCAGCCATGATAAATCCAATCTAAAACTAACTATTGGCAATTCTTGCTTCAACTACTTTGATAGCTTGATCAATTCTTTCGATTACTTTCTTTTGATCTAATAAAGCTAAAGTAATATCAAGTGAAGGTGAGTTACCGCCACCTGTTGCTGCAACACGTAGTGGCATGCCGACTTTACCCATACCTAACTCAAGCTCTACCGCAGTATCATTAATTGCGGCGTGAATTGGCTCTGGTGACCAATCAGTTAATGCTGCAAGTTTTTCTTGAACTAATAACATTGGCTCTTTTACTACTGGACGTAAATGCTTTTTAACGGCTTTTGCATCAAGTTCGGTAAAATCTTCATAGAAGTAACGAGAAATGTCTGCCATTTCTTTTAAGGTTTTTACGCGATCGGCTTGAATCTTAACAACTTCAGCTAACGCTGGACCGTTTTCAGTGTTAATACCTTGATCAGCCATATGCCATGCAAGATGCTTAGCAACATACTCCGGATCCATGGTTTTCATGTAATGCTGATTCACCCAAATTAGCTTATCGGTATTAAAACCAGACGCTGCACGGTTACAATCTTTTAAATCAAATAACTCAATCATTTCTTCACGAGAGAATATTTCTTGATCGCCATGAGACCAGCCTAAACGTACTAAATAGTTTAGAAGTGCTTCAGGTAAATAACCATCATCACGATATTGCATAACACCTACTGCGCCATGGCGTTTAGATAAACGCTTACCGTCATCACCTAAAATCATTGGAATATGGGCATATTCTGGAATGTCAGCACCTAATGCAATAAGGATGTTAATTTGCTTAGGGGTGTTACTAATATGGTCATCACCACGAACAACATGAGAAACTTTCATATCCCAATCATCAACAACAACGGTTAAGTTATAAGTAGGAGTACCGTCAGAACGAGCAAGGATTAAATCATCTAATTGGTCATTGCTGATGGTAATATCACCTTTAACCATATCTTTGATAACAACTTCGCCACCAATAGGGTTTTTAAAGCGAATAACAAACGGCTGGTCTGTTGGGTGATCTGTACGGTCACGCCATAAACCATTATATTTTTCTATGCCGCCTGCTGCTTTCGCTGCTTCACGCATTACATCAACTTCTTCGCTGGTGCTATAACAACGATAAGCATTACCCGATGCAAGTAACTGTTCAATCACTTCTTTATAACGATCAAAACGCTCAGTTTGAAAATATGGACCATGTGTCCACTTAAGGTCTAACCAGTTCATACCATCCATAATTGCATCAACAGAAGCTTGGGTTGAACGCTCTAAATCAGTATCTTCGATGCGAAGAATAAAGTCACCGCCATTTTTCTGGGCATATAACCAGCTATATAAGGCAGTACGGGCACCACCAACATGTAAATAACCTGTTGGGCTTGGAGCAAAACGTGTTGTTAAAGTCATAAAAATCTCTATGTAGTATCACTAACATCGTACTTTCATCAATGAAAGAACACGGCATTAGGAGTTTATATCTAAAAAATTGGCGGTATTTTAACATTGCCCATAAGTTAATTCATCACTTTGATGTAATTAAATAATTTATCCTGGAAAACATCATAAATACTAAAATGGCTATTGATTTTCCAAGCGAATATTTAATCTTTGGCAATTATTAAAGACAAAGGATAGGCGAAAAATATGAAAAATGGTTTTGAAAGTAATTTTAGCGTTTTATTTTTGCAGAATTAAAACTGATTTGATTTTGTAGTAATGAATTTATGAGGAAGTATTTTATCAAGATGGTGGACGATACTGGGCTTGAACCAGTGACCCCCGCCTTGTAAGGGCGGTGCTCTCCCAACTGAGCTAATCGTCCATCTGAGTTTTACATCTTTGTGGAAAGATGGTGGACGATACTGGGCTTGAACCAGTGACCCCCGCCTTGTAAGGGCGGTGCTCTCCCAACTGAGCTAATCGTCCATTTTAGTTTTAATTCTTTATGGTAAAGAATTTACTTTCTATTTTAGAAATAAAAAGTGGTGGACGATACTGGGCTTGAACCAGTGACCCCCGCCTTGTAAGGGCGGTGCTCTCCCAACTGAGCTAATCGTCCATTTAGTTTTAATTCTTTATGGTAAAGAATGTACTTTCTATTTTTTTAAATAAAAAGTGGTGGACGATACTGGGCTTGAACCAGTGACCCCCGCCTTGTAAGGGCGGTGCTCTCCCAACTGAGCTAATCGTCCATATAGAATAATCTATAGATAAGTAATTATGGTGGGCGATACTGGGCTTGAACCAGTGACCCCCGCCTTGTAAGGGCGGTGCTCTCCCAACTGAGCTAATCGCCCATAATTACTTTTTCTTTTTAGAATTGGTGGGCGATACTGGGCTTGAACCAGTGACCCCCGCCTTGTAAGGGCGGTGCTCTCCCAACTGAGCTAATCGCCCAATTCTAAAATTACCGAGTCGTTTACTGCATGACAGTGTGCGTTTCAGTGGGGCGTATTATAGGGAGATCGAAAAAGCTGTCAACAGAAAATCTCTAAATTTA
>Ga0209292_1004349_pt1 | contig 14985 bp, 7 predicted proteins | sample GOMGulsemesocosm_2_FD_184634 | JGI IMG/M metagenome (GOLD analysis project Ga0209292, IMG submission 184634) | Methane-oxidizing microbial communities from mesocosms in the Gulf of Mexico - GOM9C Gulf of Mexico (SPAdes) (version 2) | ecosystem: Environmental > Aquatic > Marine > Cold seeps... | reverse complement strand
TCTTAGATTACTCAGAAATTTATACCCCCATGTATGACAGTATTGAAGAGCTCACTGACTATGCCAATAACAAGCCAGATAGGCCGCTTATTATGGCTGAGTATGCTCATGCTATGGGTAATAGTGTTGGTAACCTAAATAAATACTGGCAAGTTATCTATCAACATGAACAGCTACAAGGTGGTTTTATTTGGGATTGGGTTGACCAAACCTTTTTAGAAACAAATGAAAATGGCGATAACTTCTGGGGTTATGGCGGCGATTATAATGATGGCGACAACAACAAAAACTTTTTGGCCAATGGTTTAATTCAACCAGATCGCACGTTAAATCCGCATGCACATGAAGTAAAAAAAGTTTATCAACCTGTTGAGTTTGACTCCTTTGAGCAAAATAGCTTTAAAGTAAAGTTAATTAATCGCTATGACTTTGTCGACTTATCACATCTTGATTTTACATGGACTCTAGAAGAAAACGGTCATGTTATCGGTGAAGGTAAGATAACTACGCCTAATATTGAGGCAGGAGAGCAAGGCTTAATTACATTGCCGTTGCACAATATCAAACAAAAATCAGCAGCAGAGTACTTTGTTACCGTCACAGCAACTGAAGACCAAGGTAATAATGCTTTATTACCTAAAGGCCAAGTGATTGCTTGGCAGCAATTTTCTTTAGCAAATAACGAAGCCAAAGTGCCGATGAAAACGCTTGGTAAAGTTAAGTCATTAGGTGAAATAAGTCTGGTTGAAACAGCGCAAACGGTAAATATCTCAAGCGAAAACCTAGCAATAGCCTTTGATAAAACGTCAGGTTTATTAAGCCAATACCGAGTAAATAATATTGAATTAATAGACCAAGGTTTGTCAGGTAATTTCTGGCGAGCGGTTACTGATAACGATAAAGGTTGGGGAGTGCACTATAAGCTTAATGTTTGGCAAGACGCCTCAACTGAGCAAGTACTCGAATCTATTGCTACGGAACAAGTTAACAGCAGCAGTATAGCCATTACCACTGTTCATAATTTAGCGGGTGATATTGCAACGTTAACAACGAAATACTTAGTTTTGGCCAGTGGAAAAATTGAAGTTTCCACTAAGTTAGCGCCTTTAAAATACAACCTACCAAATATTCCTAGAGTCGGTATGCATATGCAAATACCTATGGCGTTCCAACAACTTGAGTGGCTTGGCCGTGGGCCGCTATCAAGTTATAGCGATAGAAAAACCAGTATGGCTGTTGGTATCTATCAATCTCAAGTCGCAGAGCAGTTACATGATTATGCAAGACCACAAGAATCAGGCAATAAAACTGACGTACGTTGGTTAACATTGACTGATGCACAAGGAAATGGTCTAAAAATTTCATCTGCAATCCCCTTAAATGTTACTGCGGTGCCTTTGAATAAATTTGACTTATATCAGGTTAAAGAAGCGCCACGTCATAGTGCAGCGGTACCATTAAGTGATACCACTACGGTTCGTATAGATATGCTGCAAATGGGCGTCGGTGGTGATAATAGCTGGGGCGCAATGCCACATGATGAATTTCTTATTCCAGCAAAAGCATACCAGTTCAGTTTTACGTTAACGCCATTAACCAAGTAAGTGAAAATTATGAACCTGAAAAATATAACATTAAATAACTTTGTTAAAACACTCACCTGTTTTTCGGTACTTAGTTTTCCTTTGGTTACAAGTGCTACACAAGACAATGCTCAGCAAGGAAAGCCTAATATCATCGTTATAATGAGTGATGACGCCGGTTATGCCGATATCGGCTTTAGTGGTAATACTTTTGGTAAAGCTAATTTTGCTACGCCTAATTTAGATAAATTAGCCGGTAGTGGTGTTAAATTTACTCAAGGTTATGTTACTGCTTCGGTATGTAGTCCATCTCGAGCTGGCATGTTAACAGGGCGCTATCAGCAGCGATTTGGCCATGAGTATAATTTGCCAGTAAAACCTGAGCCAGGTGATGTTGAAAAATTTAATGGTATGAATGTTTCAGAAAAAACCATGGCCGATCACCTAAAATCAGCAGGTTATAAAACAGCCTTAGTAGGTAAGTGGCATTTAGGGTTGGCTGAACAGTTTCATCCCAATAATCGCGGTTTTGACGAGTTTTATGGCTTATTAGGTGGCGGACGTAGTTACTGGGAGCAAGCAGGAAACGACAGTGAATATCGTAAAATGCGCCGAAATAACAAGGAAGTAAAACAGCAAGGTTACTTAACTGATAACTTAGGAGAAGAGGCTATTTCCTTTATAGAGCGTAATAAAGAAAAGCCATTTTTCTTATACCTTTCTTATACGGCGGTTCATGCGCCGATGGAAGCAAAACCCGAGCATGACAAATTACTCAGTCACATTAAAGATGAACATCGACGTACCTTAGCAGGCATGACCTTAGCACTTGATGAGTCTGTTGGCCAAGTTATGGCTGCACTTGATGACATGCAATTAACTGAAAATACTTTAGTGGTGTTTTTAAATGATAACGGCGGCCCATCAGATTATAACTACTCTATTAACAAACCATTCTCTGGCGTTAAAGGCACACTCTATGAAGGTGGTGTGCGAGTACCATTTACTATGTCTTGGCCGGGTAATATTAAAGCGGGAACACAATATGATGACGTGGTTTCATCACTTGATATTTTACCTACTGCACTAGCTGCAGCTAAAACAAAGCCCGTAGGACAAAACAAACTTGATGGTGTTGATTTAGTGCCTTTCATCAATAAGTCAATCGATAGTAAACCACATCAAACATTGTTCTGGCGTCGCGCCGCTTTTGCCGCCGTACGCGATGGCGATCATAAGTTAGTACGTTATCCAGACAGACCCGCGGTTTTATACAATGTTACCCAAGATATCAGTGAAAGCAAAAATATTGCTGATGAAAACCCTTTATTAGTTCGCAAGTTAATGAAGAAATTATTTGCTTGGGAAAATGAACTACAAGCACCGATGTTTTTAACCCATTCAAAGTGGATTAAACAAAACCGCGAACGTTACTCTCGTTACACCGATATAGACAAGCAGTAGAGACTTTTTTATGAAATACCGAATCAATGCTAATACCTTAAAAAAATTATTGTTCACTGGCATACTTGCTTATTCAGCAACTTCACTGGCAAATGACAAACCTAATTTCATTGTCATTCTTACCGACGACCAAGGGTATGCCGATGTTGGCTTTAATGGCAGTGATGACATTATCACCCCTAATATTGACCGTATTGCCCATGAGGGTACAAAGTTCACCAATGGCTATGTTACTTATGCTGTGTGTGGACCAAGCAGAGCAGGGCTATTAACAGGGCGATATCAAGGCCGTTTTGGTTTTGGTCGTAATCCTATTATTGACCCTACTGATGCTAATTCGGGTTTACCCCTTGAAGAGCAGATGATCTCTGAAGTATTAAAGCCTGTTGGTTATACCTCAAGTATTATTGGTAAGTGGCATATGGGCACTCATGAAAAGTTTCGCCCCAATAAACGTGGCTTTGACCACTTCTATGGTTTCTTATCGGGTGGCCATAAATACTTTCCAGAAGATCTCACCATAGATAGCATCGAAAATGCCAAAAAAGACTGGTCTTGGTACAACACTAAAATCATGGAAAACAATAAACATGTCGAGATTGATGAGTACCTAACCGATGAGTTATCTAATGAAGCAGTGAAGTTTATTGAGCGTGAAAAAGACAATCCATTTTTTTTATATTTAGCCTATAACGCGCCTCATACACCGTTGCAAGCGTCTCAAGAATACTTAGACAGAAATACCCATATTAAAGATAAAAAGCGCCGAACTTATGCAGCCATGGTGACCGCCGTTGATGACGGTGTTGGTCGTATCTTAGCTAAGCTTGATGAGCTTGGCATAGATGACAATACCATGGTGTTCTTTTTATCAGACAATGGTGGTGCTCGAAATAAAGGCTCAGATAATGGAGAGTTACGTGACTTTAAAGGCAGTTATTTTGAAGGGGGTATTCATGTGCCATTTGCAGTGCGCTGGCCAGGAAAAGTCCCTGCTGGAATCAGCTATCAAAAGCCAGTTAGCTCATTAGATATTCTTGCTACCTTTGCTGATATTAGCAAAGCGCCTATCGCTAAAGAGCGCCCCCTAGATGGCGTTAACTTAATGCCTTTTATTACCGGGAAAAACAAAGCTAACCCACATGATGTACTTTTTTGGCGTGCATTTGATCAAGGCACGTTAGCCACACGTCGTGGTGACTCTAAAGCCATCAACTCAGAGACAGACGGTGGTCATCTTTATAACTTAGCCGATGATTTATCTGAGCAGAATAACCTACTTAAAGCCAACCCAAAACAGTATCAACAGCAGTTAGTTGAGATGAAAGCTTGGGAAAAAGGGTTAATTGAGCCAATTTTTAAACCTTTGCAAGGGCGTCATACCGAAAATGAACGCGTTAAAAAGCCGAAGAACAAATAATAATATTTTTCTTAAGCCGTATGAGCAATTTATGCAATTGGGCATCAATAATGAAAAATTAACGTGCTCAGTATAAAGAATGCAAAAGGAGAACTAAGGGATTTAAATCAATGTAGCAAGGATGTTGAAGTAATTATCGGTGTAAATTATCGAAAATCACTTCAGGGTACTTGGGACTAGGTCTTCAAGTATGGTCATCGTGAGGTTATTTATTAATTTCACTTTAAAATAAAAATAATAACAACTCAAAAGTTGTTTTGGAGATCAAAATGAAAAAATATTTTGTTATGGGGATGGCTGTTTCAGCAAGTCTAATGCTAGTACCTAACGTACTTGCAGATAATATAGAAAGAAAAATATTAGGAACAGTTAAAGAGCAAACTGCATCGTCATCATTTACCAAAGTAAAAGAGATTGATGGTATTACCTATGGTTTAACCCGCCATAAGGATGCCGTTGGTAACTTCGACAAGGTGACGGTTGATCGTTGGTTATCAGATGTGAGTGAGTGGGCAGGAACGCCAAAGACAATTTTCACCAATCAGGATGTTCGTGATGCTGGCGTTGCTCAAGGTGAAAATTATACCTACAACCAATTTGAAGCGTTAAAGTGGTTTACGTGTCCTGGCTCAGGAAAAATGTCGTTTTACGCTAAGCGTATCAATGCCGATGCAAATGGTAAAAAAGACTATAAAAACGGCAAACAACTCTTTGGTGCTACGGTTACCACAGCAGCAGGCGAAGCTGATTCACTTTATGATGCCATACGTATTGGTTTTCCTTACGGCACTGCATCGGGTGACTTAGGTAATATGGCGGTTGATGGCAATAGTTATATTATTTCAGCTGGTCGTGACGATCATACTATTCGTTTTATTCAATTAACGGATGATTGTAGTGATATCGTTGACGCTGATGTACCGGGCGCACAGCCGGCAAACAAGTTGCAGTGGTTTATTGATGGAGATACCAGCCACCCTGAACCTCGTGAAGCCCCTTCAATTTTTCAACACAATGGTTATTTTTATGTGATGACCTCTGGCGCGACTGGCTGGCGACCAAACCAACAAAAATATGCCTACACGCAAGACTTCTTAGGGGAGTGGTCTGAGATGATCCCTGTTGGCGATCGCACTGCCTATCACAGCCAAGTATTTTGGGTCAAAGGTATTGAAGCCGAGAATGACTCGGGTCAGCAAGCGAAAATTTTTAGCGGAACTCGTAATGCCCAAGTGTGGAATGAAAAATCATCTGACAGTCGAGATGTGTGGACGCCTATCTATTTTAATACTCCTGAAAGCTTAGCGACTAATTATTATGACTACATTGATATTAATAATACCAGCGGCACAATAACGGGTGGTCATTATGATCATGGTACCCGTTTAACTATCGGTTCAGCTAATTTAGAAGGTTATTCAGATTCTTTAGCAAATATCATCGATGGTGATGAGACTACCAGTTGGTACAAAGGTAACGAATCTGGTCGTGATGTCATTGTTTACGACCTTGGTGCACCACAAATGGTCAAAGCAATGAAGCTAAAACAATACGACAACTTTAATACCAATAAACTTGGTGAAGTTGAGCAAAAAGTTTTTGAAATTCGTGTCGAAGTAGGTGATGGCTCAAATTACACCACAGTATTTGAAGATATTGTCCCGTCAATCTCTTGGTTACAGTCGCTTGATCTTATTGATACCCAAGGACGGTTTGTTAAAGTGACACGTTTAGCTACTTACAACGGTGGCAATGACGATATTCAAAAACATTTTGGTTTCTATGAAACGGAATTTTGGGGCGATGTTAAAAATGAACAAACGCTAATTAATGATGATTTTTCTACTGATATAGCTCAGGAAATACCGAAAAACTGGCAGGTGTATAACTCAAATGGCAATGTATCTGCAGAAGTTATTGATGATGCAGTAGATGGTAAGATGCTTGCTATCTCTGATAATGCTAACAATGGTGCTTCATATGTTAGCCAAGAAATTACACCGCAAAGTGGCTCAGAATTAGTGTTTTCAACCTCAGTTAAATTCCCTATTTTAGGAAAAGGGGAAAGGGTACAACTTCAGCAAGGCAATACTAAAGCGATAATTTTGGAAAACTCAGGAGTAGCCGGTGGTTTAGCCTTTATCAATAGCGATAATGAACACATTAAAATAGCTGATATCGCTGCTGATACTTGGTTAAATATCGAGCTTAAATTAAGCACCGATTCAGATAGTTATGATATTTACTTAAATAGTGAAATGGTTTGGGGCGGAGCAGTATTTCAAAACACTGTAACAGCAGTTGATAAGGTAGTACTTGCCAGTGGTTGGGGTAGTCATACATCAGTAACATATTTTGATAATGTTGTACTTAGTGGGCCTATTTTTTCCGACACTATTGACCCAGTTGACCCAGTTGACCCAGTTGACCCAGTTGACCCAGTTGACCCAGTTGACCCAGTTGACCCAGTTGAGACTACTTTACTCAGTGATGATTTCGAAAATGGTTTTGCGGGTTGGATCATTGAAAAAGATACTTGGACGATAGTAAACGATGGCAGTGATAATGTTTTAACTAAAGCCACAACATCAGGTACTGGTTTCATTCATCAAGGTGATAATAATTGGAGTGATTATACCGTATCTGCGGATGTTAAACGTTTAGGTCAATCGTCTGCTATTTTAGGTCGCTATCAAGCAAGTAATACTTATTACCAGTTTGCGATTAAGGATAATGGTACATACTTATTAAATGTTAATAATAATGGCAGCTGGAGTAAATTATCTGAAGGTAGCTTTAGTAGTAATACGTCAGATTATTATCATTTATCGATGAGCTTTGTAGGTAATCAAATCACTGCCTCAATAAATGGCGTACAAGTGGGGCAACCCATAATCAACAATGCTATTAGCAAGGGCGAAGTCGGTTTTAGAAGCCAAAATGGTGCATCGAGTTTCGATAACCTTGAGGTTGTAACACAGCAATAACTGTAGCTGCTCAGTAAATAATAATTAGGGTGCTTTATCTGTACAAAGCCCCGAAAGTCTTGATTTCCTTCACTTAAGGCATCTATTTATATAGATGCCTTTTTCATTTAACTTAACTAAGCAATATTTAATCATTTGTGTGGTTTAAAAGTGAACTTAAAGATTACTTAAGAAAGGTATAGAGGATATTTACTTTTGATTCGTCTTAACAGGAGAGGAAATAAAAAGAATTTATCATTTTAATTATCCATAACGTTGTACGGATATTAATAAAGCTGAGGGATAACTATGAGAACTATAGCTATTTTAATTGCCTGTCTCTTTGTCACTGCTAACCTTTATTATCTGAAAACGATGGAAAAAACAAAAGGAAGCACCAAGGTTTCCCTTTCAAACAAAGTACAAGGAAGGTCCATTAGCATTGTCTTGAATGTTCTTCCTTCGGTCAGGCCGGCTTTTCTTCCTATTTTTAAACAATTTGAAGAAGCAACAGGGATTAGGGTTATTCCTCAAAAATTTGTTGAAGATTTTGATTTTAAGGAAAATATGCATCAGTGGCTTGTGGAAGGCAAAGAGACGCCTGATGTGCTTTATGGGCATAATGATATGCGCTTACAAAAAATGGCGAAATTAGGCGCTGTTCACTCGATAACCCACCTGTGGCATAAAAACAATTGGCATTCAAAATTTAGAAAAGATCAAATACAGGGTAGTTCATATGCAGGTGAACAATTTGCACTCCCTTATTCAATGTATACCTGGGGCTTGTTCTATAAAACCAAGATAACAAAAAAGTTAGGGCCTGTGCCTAAAACGTGGGAAGCCTTCAAAACTTATTGCCAAAAACTTAAAATCATGGGGATTTCGCCTTTCCCTGCGTCAAAAAAGCAACCTTATATTGCAGCAGCCTGGTTTGAGTATTTGGTATTACGTATTCATGGCTTAGATTTCTTTAATCAAGTTATGCAGGGTGAAATTTCTTTTGTTAATAATAAAGTCCAACAAGTATTTATTGAATGGCAAGACTTAATCAATAAGGGATTTTTTGATACGAGTTTTTATCATATGAGGTGGGAGCAATATCTACCTTATTTTTTAAGAGACGAGATAGGCTTTGTATTAATGGGAACTCCGTTAGGTAGTCGTATTTTTGATCAAGATATTAAGGAAGAAGTAGAATTTATGCCATTTCCAAAAATAAAAGATATCCCTAAATATGAAACCGCACCATCAAACGTCTTTTTTATTGCCGCTAATAGCAAAAAAATAGCTGATAGCGAACAGTTTATTGAATTCATGTCTCACATTGAAATTCAAAATGTACTCTCAAATTTTTTACATTCAAGTCCTGCAAGGTTAGGCGCTAAAACAGCTAATGATAAATATGCATTACAAGGTCTCGATTCTATTAATAGTGCACAAGGGCTCTCGCCGTTTTTTGATAGGGGAGCCGAGCCTGATTTTGAGCGTAAAGCAGTTGTTAGTTTTGCTAAGTTTTTAAAAACGGGCGACATTGAACAGTTAACGCAGGAGCTTGAATCAGCTCGTTTGACTGTATACCACAACACTATTTATTCATTCAATTTATCCGCAGAGAAAACCTTATATGTTAATTAATATAAAACAAATAACACTTGTTTCAATACTTACTTTATTTAGTGTTTGTTCAAGTGCTGAAAAACATAATCTTCAAGATAAAAAAGTCATCAAACCCAATATTCTATGGATTTATGTTGAAGACATGAATGATTGGATGGGCGCTTATGGTGACAATACCGTGGCAACCCCCAATATAGATTCATTGGCTAAACAAGGGGTGCGTTTTAACAATGCTATTATGCCTGCTCCCGTATGTTCATCAACCCGATCGGCAATTATTACCGGCTCAATGCCAACAACTTTAGGCATACATAACCATAGAAGCTCTCGAAGTGAAAATGCCAAAATTAACTTACCTAAAGGTTATAAAACCATTGTTGAGCTGTTTAATCAGCAAGGTTACCAGACCTTTAATATGGGCAAAGAGGATTATAATTTTAACTATAAACACAGTGAGCTATTTTCCTTTGACCCAATGAATGTCCGATTAAAAAAATATCGTGCTAACCCCCAAGTTAGAGTGCAAAAAGGTGCCTACTTCAAATTCAGTGAACTTGATAAAAACAAACCTTTTTTTGGGCAAATTCAACTGGAGGGTGGCAAAGACAAAGCCAAGGCAATAACGCCTGTTGATCTACAATTGATGCGAGATAAAATCCCACCTTATTACCCAGCTCACCCCACATTTTTAGCGGCATGGGCGCGTCATTACGAACAAATAGCCATAACCGATTGGCGTGTTGGCAAAATATTAGCTGAGTTAAAAGAAAATGAGCTATTAAACAATACCGCCGTATTTTTCTTTACCGATCACGGTATGGTGTTACCTCGCCATAAGCAGTTTGTCTATGAAGGTGGTTTACGTGTGCCTTTTGTTATCAGTTGGCTCAATGGTAACGATAAGCTTAGAGCTAATGGTGCAGTGCGAGAAGATATTATTAATGGTATTGATATTGGCACTAGCTCATTAGGCATTGCTGGTATTCGCATTCCTGATTATATGGAAGGCGATGATATATTTTCTAAAAACTATACAGAAAAACAATTTACTATCGCGGCAAGGGATAGACTTGACTATACCTTCGATAGAATTCGCGCAGTACGCTCTAAACAATTTAAATATATAAAAAATTACTTTCCAGAGCGAGCCTACATGCAAGCACAGTATCGTGATTTGCATCCCCAAAAGTTCCCTTTTATGACGGCTTATAAAGCGCTATTTAAAGCCGAAAAACTCACCGATGCACAAGCGGCATTTATGGCGCCAACCAGACCATCAGAAGAGCTTTATGATTTAGTTAATGATCGCCATGAAATTCATAACTTAGCCAAGGACGGCGACTATCATCAAGTAATGGTACAACATAGAAAAATGTTAACTGATTGGATAAAAGCAACAGGTGATAAAGGCCAGTACCCTGAGTCAGATTATGGGGTGGCTGAGGTGATACAACACTGGGGCAAACACTGTGTGAGTGTTGAATGTGAAAAGTATCGTAAAAAAAATGCCCATTAAGGTTAATTATTTCCTATTGATGAATTATAAGAAAACATAGAGATGAATTATTAATGATTTTGCCAATAATCGTAGAGAATAAAATGATAAGAACAATACTCGTTTTAGTGCTTTTTGTTGTATGCACCAGCAATTCTTATGCAACAAACTATTATGTTCATCCTCAAGGTGATGATAATCATACCGGCCTATCTGCTAAAGCGCCCTGGAAAAGCTTAAGCAAGGCGAGTCACCAGCAATACCAGCCGGGTGATAAGTTACTTCTGGCAAGCGGTGAGTACTTTACTGGTAAGTTATCGCTAAATAACCAACATGGTCTAGTTAACAGGCCAATAAAAGTATCTAGTTATATTACTGCAAGTAGCAGAGAGCAATTTTCCTACATTGATGCTGGCAATGAAAATGCAGCATTATCGATAGCGAATAGTAGCTATCTTGAGGTAACAGACTTAGCTTTATCAGGCGCAATGGCAACTGAAGAGGTTGCTAAACAGCTTAAACTAAACGCTAAAAGTAAAACTAAAGCTAAGCCAATGCGACTAGGGGTATTAGTTAAAGCAACACAGCCCGGAATTTACCAAGGTATAGTATTAAAACGCTTGCAAATAAAGGATGTATTTTATCATCAATCAGGGTATCAACGAGGAGACAAGGAAGTTAAAACAGCCAATGGCAAACAAAGCTATGGTTGGGGCATACGTGTTATTAATAACCTTAAAGATGCGACCATAACGGATTTAAAAATCAGCAATAATACCATTAGTAATGTTGCTCATACGGGTATCAAGTTCACCTCTAAATATCAAAACATTCAGGATATACGTGTAACACATAATAACGTAACCGAAACGGGCGGCCCAGGCATTCAACTTAGTGGCGTAAAGCATGGTTATTTTGCCCATAATCGGGTGAATTACTCAGGTAGTCATAATGATTCAAGAAAGTGGGGGAGGGGCAGCGGCTTATGGACTTGGGGTAGTGATAACATTCTTATTGAACATAATGAATTTAGCAATGCGAGTGGCCCTGGTGACTCAGCAGGTGTGCATATTGACTTTAATTGCAGTCATGTTGTGGTGCAATACAACCTCAGTACTAATAATGCTGGCGGATTTTGTGAAATATTAGGCAATAACTTTAATAACGCCTACCGCTATAATATCAGTGTTAATGATGGCCATAGAGTTAAAGGTATTGATGGTGCGTTTCAGGAAGGGAAAATATTTTGGTTAAGTGGTTACCAAGGACAGCATAAAACACGTCAGGGACCTTTTAATAGCTACTTCTACAATAATACCATCTATGTTGATGAAACTATCGAAGCTAAAATAGCCATAGATAAAAGGGCAAAGGGCATACTCATTGCCAACAATATTTTTCACCTTATCGGCAAAAGCAAAGCGGTATTGGGCGATCAATATCTGGCGGATAGTGCCAATAAGGCAAAAGTAAGAAATGTGGTATTTCAAAATAACCTTTATTTAAAACAAGATAATTGGCCTGAAAAAACAACCATTAAAGATAACAAGCCTATCTATGGTGATGCACAATTCTTAAAAAATGGCGGTTTAAACAAAATTGATTATACGCCAACCAATGTAGCCTTGATTAAGGGGAAAGGCATTAATATTATGCCGTTACCAAACGATACGGTCGGCTTGAAAGTTGGTTTAAATGTAAAGACAGATATCTTGAATAACCCCGTTGGTAAGCAACCAAGTCTAGGGGCTATTGAAGTTAAGTAGTTAAAAAGTTTAATGGTTAAATAAGTAGTTACATGTAGTAGCTCATATTTAATCTGACACTTTTCAATGATGAGTTTAACCCAATCGTACAGTAGATTAGGTCAGTAATGAGCCTTGAGCGGTCGTTAGTTATATTTCTTGCAATGTTCACTTTGTGCGCTTAGTAGAACTTTGCAGTTAGTCGTGGCTAACGTCTTCTCTAAAGCTCATTGCTGACGTGGTACTTAACATGTTGATGCTCACTATTGACACTAGTCTCTTAACTGTCTGTTTTTTTTGCGTTTTTTATTTACCTAAATAAGCTGGTGTAATTAAGTAATTGAAAGTTATGTATTTAATTTGGTGGTCTGTTTCTTGCTTGACTGTGGAAAAGTGTTATTTTGGTGCTTATCAGTGTGTTGTTGCTAGTTGATGAAATGCTTAAAAACACTCTTAGTAAAATGATCAAAATTTAATAATAATTCAATAAGGATATACTAAATGACTAAGAATGGTCTTGTCTCCCTTGCCGTTTTCACGGCTCTTTTTACACCCACTGTGTTTGCCGATCTCATTTCCACTCAATTTGTACATTATAACCAAGCTAGTGGCGTTGCGGGCAGTAACATCACGAAAAAGTTGCAAAATAGTGACGTAGGTAGTGATGGCGTTGACCGCTCAGTTGATAGGCGTTTTACCCAAGATGATGCATATCCCTTTGTGGCAGACAGTTATGGCTATGATGCACTCAGTACCACACAAGTACACGTAAATGAGACAGGTAAGCATATTACTGCTTCTGGCCATATCAGTGGTAATTCAGATGGTGGGACATACATAAGGAGTTATACAGATAATAATGGAGAGGTTTATCATAGCACTAGCACCCCGCAGACCTCGTCCGCCACATCTGTGTCCCGGTTAGAAATCAATAACGACTTGACAGGGGGAGAGACTACTGGATTTAGTGCGCAAATTCGTTTTAACAAGAACGGCACACATGGTGACTTTAGAGACAGTGACAGCAACACTATTATGCCGCGAAATTTCAATGTTCAAACCTGGAATAGGGGAATAGAGAAAAGCTTAGATGTCAAAATTACTGGCGATGGTTTTGACGATGAATTTAAAACTGGTTATCGTGTCTCCAGCAATCAGTTAGCTAGCCGCGAAATAGATGTCAGGGACGTGAACAGTGTTTTGGTGTCAGGTGATGCTTACGAACAGCTCAATTTATCAGTCAATATAACCGGAACTACCGAGATAGATGGCGGAGGTGCTTTGGGAATAAAATCCTATGGAGAAGAGGGGTTTTCAGATGATTTTTGGATTTCATTAGTTATAGGTGAAGGGAGCTCACAGTACAACCCCATTATGCCAGACGCTTCTGATATGGAAGCAGGTACATACTTTTTCAATGATGTGCAATCCGGAGCTTGGTTCGACCCTGAACCTTGGGATACCTTTGTATTTTCAATGGCTGGCGACTCCCTGTTTACCGATATTTTCAGCTTCCCTTCCGACTTTGGTGACACATTCGAGGTGCTTTTTAATGATGCCTCCAACGGATGGTCCTCACTAGGTGATTTTGATCTATTAGACAGCTTGAACTTTAGTCAATCTCTTGCTGGCAAAGATGTGAATGAATTTATGGTAGCAGGGATAGATAATCCGGGTGGCTCACATCAGTTCCCGCTTCAGTTAGGGTTCGATACACCAACAGCTAGCTTTAAAATGCAGGGAGTAGACTTCGATGCATTTTTCGCTTCAAAAGGCGCAATAGACGTACTTGAGCCTTCAAGCTTCGCTATCTTTGGTTTAGGCTTACTCGGTTTGGCCGCTAGAAGTAGACGTAAAAAATAAACTTGATTAACTTTATGGCAAACAGTCGCAAGTAGCGGCTGTTTTTGTATTTGCCTGAAGCCATACACAGATTTAGTCCACAAAAACTTTTTTCCGACATTGTTGGTCTAAGATAAAAGATACTGATCGTTGTATAGAAAAGCAGCTTTTTTCATAGCTTGAAAAGTACGTGTAAATTGTCAGTTTATATAAAGCGCTAGTTTTAGTTAGTAAGATTGAATTCTGACTAATACAAGTTACGTAGCAAATTGAGCAACTAATTCACGCTGACTTTTTGCCACATTACCAAGTTGCTGACCAATTGCTGATGCTTGCTGAGATTTTTCTTGTACGACATCAGATTGGTTTTGAATTTGTACCATATTTCGATTCATTTCTTCACAAACACTGCTTTGCTCTTCGGTTGCTGTGGCAATTTGAATGTTCATATCATTGATCATAATGACCGATTGCTCAACTTTGGTCAGCGCATTAACCGCTTCTTGCGCTTTTTCTAAACCTTCGGATGATTTATCTTTGGTTTGTGTCATTGCGCTAACAACGGCATTGGTAGAGCCTTGTAATTGGTCAAGCATGGCACTAATTTCACTGGTTGAGTCTTGTGTTCGTTTTGCCAATGTTCTTACTTCATCAGCTACTACGGCAAAACCACGCCCTTGGTCTCCTGCGCGAGCAGCTTCTATTGCCGCATTTAAGGCAAGTAAATTGGTTTGTTCGGCAATGTTTTGAATGGTAGAAAGAATGCCATGAATTTGACTGGTATTTTTTTCCAGATCAGAAACTTGATGCGATGCATCACTAATTTGTTCTACCATTTCTTCAATGGCTT
>Ga0209292_1004347_pt1 | contig 14986 bp, 14 predicted proteins | sample GOMGulsemesocosm_2_FD_184634 | JGI IMG/M metagenome (GOLD analysis project Ga0209292, IMG submission 184634) | Methane-oxidizing microbial communities from mesocosms in the Gulf of Mexico - GOM9C Gulf of Mexico (SPAdes) (version 2) | ecosystem: Environmental > Aquatic > Marine > Cold seeps... | reverse complement strand
TCAATTTTAAGACCTTTTAATTTATTTATATCTTAGAGTTTATATACTATGCCTTACCGCAAAAAAAACTATAACCTCTAGAAAACAGATAAACTTAATAAAATAGATTTATTTGAACACACAAAGTATTTCTATTAACTATATTATCTTTTCATCAGTCCTTGACGTTTAATAAGTAGCGTCAGCTATCGTACTTAAAGTGACCAAAAAGCGTCTTCAAATTTGACCTTTGCTAACGACCGTTTTGTGGCAGTAGTTAGCTTTTCAAATTCAGGCAACAATGTCAGTTAATGACTAACTGTTGACCTAAAGAATGACCGATAGCTAACGCACCAACTTGTCGTTAGGATATCTTTTGAAATAGCGATTTTTTAAAACAAAACTAAAAACTCATACAACGGACTACTCTAAGGACAGTAGCGGCCAAAAAATAGGCGTGAATACTCATTCGGAGTATTTTGGAGACATGTATTTGTTATTATTAGATAAATTAGTTAAAGACAATAGTAAATAAATGGATTTTAGAAACGGCTCTCATTCAATATAAATTATTGACAATATTGTTTACATCACTATTGATGAAGATTTTAATGAGTACGATATCAAAGCAATAACCACAGAGTTGAAATTGGTTGTTGAACGCTTTCAACAAAAAGAATTTCTTCTTCTCATATACATTAAAATTGTGAAGGCGGTACACCTGAAGGATATGAAGAAAGCCGAAAGTTTAACATTTGGCTTGATGAACAAAATTTGACTGCCAAAGCTATAGTTTCTTCATCTTCTATATTTATACAAATAAACGAATCAATAGTACGTGACACCAATAAACAAAATATTCAATATTTTGAGAATCAAAAAAATGCAGTCAATTGGCTTCAATCGTTTTTATAGAAATTTTCAAAAGTATTAAAATCATAAAGAGTTAGTCTCAATAATGCTAATGATCGCAGTTGTGGCAATTGGTGACGCTTATTTTTATTCATAATAACTTCTTCAATGTGCACAGAGAAGTCAGTTCAAATTTCCTATATTGCCCACTGCTAATGATCATTCATGCCACAAATCCGACCTAAATTATCGCTCGAATTCATTCGAATTTACGATCACTTTTAATATGTTAGCCGTCATTATGATGCTGTCTATTATCTTTAATCGTATGTCTAAAAGGTAAGTTAATTCATGTGTAGATCCTCACAAATAATGAGAAACGCGTCACCCTATAAGAATATTTAACGATTAATTAACAATGTTATAAAATCTATTCTGATTTTGATACCGCGTAAGTAAAGACATTAAAGTACATGAACAATTTTCGATGTATGAATTTCTGGTGGTACGATTAGGCCTTTCACCTGTTGCTGTTTGCCATTTAACCTTGCATCACACTTTTACGATACTGACTAGGCGTTTGCCGGGCTACTTTTTTAAACGCAGTGTAAAAAGAAGACTTGGCATTAAATCCAACATTCATAGCAATATCTATCACAGTGTTATTAGAGTGTTGTAATTGATATTTAGCCATTTCAACTCGATACTTGTTGACGTAATCGAAAAAGTTCATTCCTATGGTTTCATTCAATGTTTGCGAAATGTAATTTGGCGAGGTATTAATATGTTTTGCTAGCTTTTGTAAGGAGAGTGACGCATCCAAATAGAGGTTATCTTGTTGCATTGCTGTTTCAATTTTTTTCGCTATTTGTGAGGCATGTTGTTCATTTAATGCTGAACGCTGGTATTTTTCTAGCGGAGTAATTGTCGCTTCGAGAACTACTTGAATATCTTCATCACTATAGTACAACTCTTCAAAACCGGGTGTTTGACGAAGCCCCCAAATCGCGACACTCCAAATCATGACTAGGATTACTACGCCTGCCATCGTGGCGTTAATTTCCGTTGAGAAAATAAGATTGTCTATGACAATGTTAATTGCCGTTGCTGACCATACAATACCAACAGCAAGCAATAGCCAACTGAGCCATCTAATTTCTTTAACTTCGGTACTGGCAAACAAGTCCTTCAAATGTTGTCGATATTGGGTTAACCGCCTAACAATTTTGAACAAATAAAAACCAGACTGTAATACCCACACAAATACAAGCAATAAAGTAGCAATAAGCGTTCCAACTGCCACGTACATTGTACCAGGAGGGATACTTTTTAAAATGTTTTCGTTTTCCTCTATTAACAATGCATACTGCACTTCGTAGGGCATAAATAACGCTATAAAAGCGACAAAAGTACCTGCCATAAATAGTACAAAATGGCGTTTATGCATTTGCCTAAGTTGCCACGGCGTTTCCGCTGTAATACCTTCAACATAAAACCACAAACTAGGAGGAATTAACAAAATGGCTGGTAGTGAAATAATTAGAAACGTGGGCTGTAATGATGCAGTCAAGCTTCCTAATGTTGGTTGACAAATAACAACGCCTATAGCCAATAAAAAAATTGCCAGAGGTAAATAAGCTTGTCGTTCGAAAGAGCGTAAGAGCAATAAATTTGCACTAAATAAAATAATGATCAAGGTGGATATGTTTAATGCTAATAGCGTAGGGTTTTCCATTAAAATAAATTCTCTTACTACCACTTAAAGATAAGTTATATAGGCTTCCAAGTTGTTTTTACATGTCCAAACCTACAGGCTGAACATTAAAAAGGTTCGAGTTTACATAAACGGACGCCAATTCTAATATAATTTTACATAATCTACTACACCTTAGCCACTCGATAAAACTTACCTTCAAATGACTTCACTAAAAACAACCGACATCAACGAAATCAGCATTCCTTTTAATTGGCCTATTGTTGGCACACTACTTTTTTTAACGGGTATTGCAGGGATTCCTGCAATATTTTTAGTTTCATTAGTGGCAATAGGGCCGTCAGCAATTGACGGTGTATCATCGATGATTAATTCCTTACACTTTGAAACTCCAGCTGCAATTTTTGTTCATGGTGTCTCCGGCATTTTGTTTTTCTTAACTATGCCATTTCAGTTTTCTCCAAGACTTCGCACTAACAACCTAAATCGCCACAAAATAGCGGGACGAATTGCACTTATATCTGGCTATATTATGGCAATATCTGGTGTTTGGATGCACAACGTGTTGTCGCCTGATTCGCAGGGTATTCGATATGTTGTTCTGATTTTAACGAGTATGGCGATTTGTCTAACATTTTCAATCGCACTTTGGCATATTCTCAAGCGCAATGTACAAGTACACCAAAAATGGATGGCAAGAGCTGTTGCTATAACACTAGCCGCAGTAACACCTATATTTATAGATTTACTTATCATGATTTTATTTAGCCATGTTGACCAGCTTTATGCGACTTTAAACCAACTACAATATGATTATGGGCGACTACTGGGCATTATAATCAACTTAGGAATAGTCGAAATCATACTAACTAAAAATTACCAAAGAGCCACATTTAAACAGAAAGGAAAATAGATATGCTTGTTAATTAATGGTAAGTAAGCCTGTGACGTGGTCAACCCCTGACGATAAATAATACGAGGAGAGAACTCGAGATGGATCAGGATCTTTAAGGTCTAGTTGATAAACTATTTTCATTAGTTTTATCGCGTCAATAATATTACCCATGGTTTGACCATAAAAACACTCAGGTTGAAAGCATAATCTATATTATTAGGATTGATTTTAATGGCTTGTTTATAAGCTATTTCAGCGTCAGCGTTTGCATGTAAGATATAAAATGGTGCTTTTTGATGATGGTTTTTTATCAATGAAATGTCTAACTTATGTGAATATTTGTTAGAAAATGGCAATTAATATGATTGAAGGACTTAGAAAAGCGGTTAACGTAAAACAATAGTCATTAATTAACCTGAAAACGGTATAAGGATAAATTCATTAGCCTCCTACCGGTCAGATCTTAGTCATTTCCTTCTTTAGACATATTTTGTTACCTCTTTTTCAAGTGATAATTGAAATAAGCTGGCGATAATTCGGTCTATGATTGTTCGAATGTCAGTTTAAAAACAAAATATAATAAATTACAAAAGGATTAAGATACGATGAGAAAATTATTACTACCGTTATTTATTGGGTGCAGTTTATCTATAGGCTTAGTACAGGCCGATACATTTTCAGATAACATTAAAGTGGCAATGAAAGCTGAAACCCGCTCAGAAAAAGATAAAGATCGTGATAGAAACCGTCGCCCAGTACAAACACTTGAATTTCTTGGTATTCAAGAAGATATGAAAGTATTGGAACTAATACCCGGTGGTGGTTGGTATACCGCTTTGCTTGCGCCTGCTTTGAAAGATAAAGGCCAACTTTATTTGGGTATGGCAGGCGATCGCATCAAAGATGGTTTATTGAAACAAAAAGGTTTCAGTAAAGTTGAAACGGTAAGTAATGATTCAAAATGGGAGTATAATAAAGAAGAAAAGCGCTATGACTTATCAATCATCAAGTTTAATGTAGAAAATATAGATGCGGTTCTAACCTTTCGTAACTATCACAACTTATCGCTAGCAACACGAACTGCGGTAAACGTAGAAGCGTTAAAAGCACTTAAACCCGGTGGTATTTACGGTATTGTTGACCATACTCGTCGCCATATGCAAAGTGAAAATGATGAAAATGGTCGTCGTGTAGACCCAGTATTAGTGATTAAAGAAGTTGAAGCTGCAGGTTTTGAATTTGTCGATTACTCAAATCTTCATTACAAAGCTGATGATGAATTACGTTATGAAGTAGGTCGTAAATCAGTAACAGGTAATTCCGACAGGTTTACTTTGTTATTTAAAAAACCTATGAAGTAAATTAAAGAATCTATACGAATGACCCTGTAACAAAATCGGTTACGGGGTCTAATTTAACAAGAGTTGGCATTAGTTCCAAGTATCAGGGTCAAAGAGGTAACCTTTGCTTCTTACCGTGATATTAAGTTTCTTCAGTGAGGTAATATCACCTAGTTTTTTACGTAAAATGGCCACTTTTGTAACAATTGCTCTATCCATTCTATCGTACTCAATACCCAGTAATTGGCGATAAATATAATATCTTGATAATATTTTTTCGGAATTAGAAGCTAATAGCGCTAACCTGAACAACCTAAGTATGGTTTATCTCAAGACTAAAAGACTGAATTGAGCTTGCAGCGGTCAGAGATATTCTTCCCGTTCTATAACTGTATTTTGCTTTTTTTAACTTGAAATTAGTCTCAAAATTGATTTTCGGAACGTCCGCTAGCCAAGGGTTAATAAGTTAGCGCACTTTTTTGACCTTACGTTTTGGTGAGGGAAAACTACCAGTGTTCATTTTTCTAAGGTCACTAGCTGCCACGAAAGAGACATTAGCGAATACAGCCAATGAACAAATTGGATAGGTTTTGAATCGATAATTGCGTGGATGATATGGCGAATTTTATGCGTCTATTTACAAAAAAAGGTGACAACTTACGCACGTCAGAGTTCTTCATTTTGTTATGTTTTGGGTTGTTCATTAAGCCCCGCTTCTAATCGGACATTGACACGGCATGTTGGGCAGATTCCATGACTGAAAATCGCTTCGGAGTTTTTAGTAATATAAGACTCCATTTGTTCCCATGCTCCTTTGTCATCACGGATTTGATGACAATGAGCACAGATTGGGATAACTCCTTGTAGGATTTTAATTTCATCTAATGCGCTTTGTAACTCTGAAATCAATTTATCCTTATCAAGCTCTGCTTTTTTTAGCTCAGAGATATCCCTTCCAATTGCGAGAATGTGCTTTATATCTTTATCAACAACTATGCAAAGTGTAACGTGCGCAGGGAAAGGTTTTCCATCGGACTTACAGTGAATCCACTCAAATTTTTCACACCCTGTCTCAAACGCTCGTTGTATGTGTTCCATTGCAAGCTTAGAAGATAGCTCTCCATTGGGCTGATACTTAGGAGACAACATTTCAGGCTTTAAACCGATGAACTTTTCCTTCGTACCTGTATCATGTAGCTTAACTGCGCTATCGTTACAGGCGATAAATTTTCCTGTTTGTGGGTCTAAAATGGATAAAGCATCAACGCTGTAATCAAATAGTGCCTTGTATATAGCGTCACTTAAGATTAAATCATGCATAACTACGCTCTCCTTGAAATACCACTTTATTTAATTTCTACTCGTACATAGCAATATAATATGTTGACGCCTCAGTAATATCCGTCTCATAATGTTTATAAATGAAATAATATCTCATAATTTCAAAATATTAGAAAGTGGCTTGTTTTTGTGAGTTTCATTCTTTAATTCATGCAATATGATAAAACTGAAACCAATTAAGGCAATATTAGTAGTAACGGGATTAAATGCTTCAATAAGTAGTTGTGGCTGCATTAGCGCAACAAAAAACAATAAGCCGGTTAATCCTATAATGTTTAATAGAACGATGACTTTACTGCGATATAACACAAAGAACAGTAATCCAAAAATAACTTCTCCAACCCCTGCTGATTTAGTCACAAAATAAGAAAGTTCATTTGATAAACCCAAACTAGATGTCATCAACTTTTCTAATGGCGCTATATGTACAAGTTTTGGAAAAATCCCGTGATATAACCAACTAAAGGAAATGATGAATCTGGCGATTTGAATTGATGACAAGGTAAACCTCATTACATTCTAGGTTTTTGATGAATTACTATTAACTTTACTGACGCATTCATATGTAGCACCAGACTAAGAGCATTTAGGAGGTATGCTTTCCAGCTCTGGTCTATATGGCAGATCTTGAGGTAATACCAACGCCCATACTAAGCCTAGTTTCTGTAGTATCATCAAAACAGACCAACCTAAATCAGATTGACCTGATTTGATCCCTAATTTTGCTGAGCCTGGATAGGCATGATGATTGTTGTGCCAGCTTTCACCCATAGTTAATATGGCAGCAAAGCGCACATTATGGCCTTGAATATGTGCATCTTTAACATACCAGTGCCGTTCACCTTGATTATGAGCAAAATAGCCAATAATCCAATGGCCTAGTATTGAAATACTCACTCTCATACAGACGCCCCAAATAACCCAAGGTATGCCGCCTATTAAGAAAAACAATAATGCCAAAGGCAGTTGTTGTAACATCCATGTATTTTCCATAAAGTTAAAAACTTTATCTTTTTTGACTCTATCTTCTAGCAAAAATATTGGTGGTTTATCTAGTTTGATATCACAAAACAACTGCCAGTAGGCATCAGTAAGCATTGGCTGTTGATGACCAAAATAGTCATGACATTTATTTTGTCGCTGCGCCCAATCGCGCATATCATGTGTTTTTATCATACCTATCGGACCCGCTAAACCAACAATGACGCCAAGATGAACGAAAATATATTCTAGCCATAGTGGGCATTGATAACTTTGATGAATTAACCTGCGGTGCATTCCTAATGAATGACCTAGACAAAGTGATACTCCGGTAGAAATAACAAAGACAATAAGTGCTTCGAGAGAAAAGGTTAATACGCCACCAATAATGGCTATCAACAACATATTGCCTAGCCAGAAAAGCTTAGTTTTAGATAATACAACTTTGCCAACTTTAGCATTACAACTAGCTGAATCATCTATGCGCTCATTGTGATACTTGGCTGCATGTTTTAAGTCACTCATATCCTATTACCTGAATGCTTTGGTGTTATCACTTCGTCCAGAAGAAATTGCGCAGAAAGTCCTACGGCATATTCTTGTAAGGGACCAAAATACCAAACGGGATCAAGGAAACGGTGATATTTTATCCGCAGAGTGACTTTAGTTTTATTGTTACCTATTGCTTCTAGATTAATCTCCGTACCATAGAGCTTCAGGTAATTTGATATATAACTGGAGTCCTCAACAAATCGCGTTCGAATGTAATGGTCCTCTACCTCACTGATTTCTAATTTCATACTACCTTCATGTGTATTCGTTACAAACCATCGGTGGTAGCGAAAGTTAATGGTATGCACATCTCCGGCAACAAGTGTTTCTGCGTCAATGTCATATGGCATGGGAAACAGAGTTAGCAACCAATGTCTGGATTTATCCAGCTCAATAGGCTGCTTTAATTGGTGTTTAATATCAGCAATATTTGCGGAAATTATTTTTTCACTGACAACCTCGTATTCCCTTTCAAAACTAAATTCGGGGATCACGCCTTCAAATGCGCTTAATAGGATGAGTAACGGCAGCACATGCGCATAATTAGTACCTTGATTCTTACTTTTTCTATACCTCTTAAAGGCTTCTAGCAAAAACATCAATAATATAATGAAAAAATAAATGGGCATGAACATTACGACACATACAAAACCTTCAAACAGTATTATCGAACTGCCAAGCATGATGACCAAGGAAAGTATGATTATGTTTAAGTAGCGTCTTTTCCAATCATGAGGTGGTTCGGGTCTTTCAATGAAAAGAAGAGTGATAGCAATTAAAAAAGGGATACCAACATACAACAACGCTGAACGATCAAAGTTGTACTCCATAAGTAACCTAATTAATACCGAAACAACTCCAATAATCACTAGCAATTTGATATTTTTGTTTCTGACTTCATTAAAGACTGGTTTAGTCATGGCGGTCTACCTTATTGATCAAAATTAAAGATATCAAAACAATAATCGGAATGTTCTTTGTTATTGGCCCAAACGGATGCAACCAAAAACTCGGATCGATAAACGTTAAAAGTACGGTATAAACAGTAATTACTGTTATTTGCGTAATACAACACAACTTAGTTTTAAATGAAGTAATTAACCAAAGACCAAGAACAATATCGAGTATTCCGCCAGCATAAATTGCGATATCAGCAAGCGAACCAGTGATATCTGCGTTAGCCAATATTTCATAGCCAATTTCAGGGGAGAAAAAAACAGACGTTAGCCCTGTAAATATCCATAAAAAGGCTAAGGAATACTTAGCTGTTTTCATTAACTTCTTTACTTCATTAGCTTGATTGGTAGTGTTCATACCCTAACCTTTAAACCACAGGAAATGGTTTAAAAACCATTAACCAAAAGATGCCCATGATTGCTGTAAAAGCAGGAATGCCCAGTAGTGTCCATTTTCTCATGAGTGATTTAAACTCACGTGTTACTTCATTCGCGTCTACCGAAACTTTGGCTAACTCACGTAATTTGTATTGTATTTTCAAAACAGGTAACCAACAAAGTCCAATGAACGCAAACAGCCCTACCACCCAATAAAACCAAGGAGATGAAAAGGAATAGCCCTGCATGTTCATTAATATTACTCCGGTGATTATTTGGGTAACAACCGCAGGTGCAGTAAATATCCAATCACCTAAAATAACGTGCTGCGCGGTAATATAAATGGCCTGAGGATTGTCAGAGCGATTAGCCATAAACATAAAAAACGCGATACCCGCTCCGGTACCTGTTACAACAACAGCGGCTAGAATATGAATTAATTTGAAGACTAGGTAGTACTCCATTTAATAAACCTCCATTATGTTTTCTGCTCTTGCGCTTCAAGAGAATAATTTTCTTCAGAAGTAAGTTCTAACGCATCAAAAGAAGCACTAAAGTCACTCAACTGCAATAAGCCTACACAGGGTTTAGCGCCAGCTTCTAGTTTAGTGCTTTGGTTTGTTTGGTTACTTGAAGTACTCAGCAGGTTTCTTGCTAAAATTATGGTTGAAAGCGTTGGAATATAAGGGCCATTACCCTTAGGTGCATATAAAGTCCATTTAACTCGTTTCGCATCTCCATTATTGTCTTTACCGCAAATAAGTACTTCCATCGCCCCTTTATCGCTACCAAGTGGGAGAAAAATATTACTGGCGCTAACAATAGCTTTTGATAAGGGTGCCCAGTTTTTTACTAGACCTATTTTTGATAGGTAAGCCATACCCACCATGGTTAAGTGCAATAGTCGTATTTCTAACCCTGCCTGAAAACTCACTTGCTGCGTTACACTGTAACGGTTAGGAAATAACTCTAAGTCTGGTACATCAACATTGGCTAAGTGGCGTTTACCCACAAAACCACCAAAGTCGGTTACTTTAGAATCCATCCAACCATAAACATCTTGCCAACGCCCTTTTTTAAAAACGTTAAGAGGATGCCCGGTATAAGACAAAATAGCTTCAACAGTTGCCAAGCCACGTTCTGCTTTGTTACCAGGAGCAATGGCTAAATCTATCGATTCAATGATGCTAAACTGATTTTGATAACTGTCGACAACGGCTGAGGACAAACCGGGTACAGAGCTGGCTCCACTAACAACGAGCACATCTTTTTCTTTTGCATGGCTATCTAAGGTCGTAATATCACAAACGAATCGTCTATCATCTGCTAAATCAATGTAATGAGCGCCACATTCAATACAGGCTTTGGGGACACGGTAATCTTGCCCTTGAAAAGGCCCGCTGGTATGAATAACGAGAAATGGTGCAATACTCGCTAATTTTTCTTTAAAATCAGCAGCAAATATATCGATTACTAAAGGCTCTAAGCTAGCATTCGAAGTAGCTTTTAAGTTTTCGACTAATGCCGATGACTTGCTTAAATTTCTACCTGCAATGAGTATGGTTATGCCTTCAATGCCAGCAAGATTTTCTACGATTCTTTTACCAAAGTTTCCATAACCACCTAGGACGATTACATTTCTCATTTAACTACACTCTTTAATCGCCAGTTGATTCCATAATAAATGGCTGCGCCCAATAAACCACTATATAAACACAACTTGTGTAACATCGGCACTGAAATCAGACCTAATAACGGGTTATCTAACAAATATGGAAAGAAAGGTTCAACATCGATATGCATAATACTATCAAGTAAGACATGACTAAAACTGCCAACAAATGCACTTAGGAGTACGACCCACCAAGCAATTGATATGGGATTTTCACTTTTAGAAATACCTAGTAGCTTTAAAACAAGTTCAGATAAGTATTTACCTGTTAGCGCAGCAAAAATAGCAATTAGCAAAGCGCCAACATAGGTATGGGTAAAACCATGAAGGTGCCCTTCACCCGTAATCATCACAATTAGGGGTTGGATATCCATTACGATTTGGGTCCAGCCAAAAACCATCAAACTAAAGCTACCTTGCAATATAGCTTTAATTAAAATTCCTGGCCCCATGTGTATTGGCGTAAAGGGCATTATGAATACCTACTGTCTTTAAGGAACAAGGATATAACCTCAGTAACCAGCCGCGCAGACTCTTTTGGCTGTGCTTGCAAAATGAAGTGAGGACCTTCAACTTCTATATACTTAATATTGGTGAATACTTTGCTGAACTTTCGACTTTTCTTTGATGATATAAGTCTGTCTGAAAGTGCTTGAATATAAATTGAAGGTATATCCGATGTTGTTGTTGGAAGACGCTGCTGGCTCATAACGTCTAATCGGTTTTTCAATACGAGATCTGGTATTGATTTAGCTACCGTAATAAATTTTGATAAAAGCTCTTTCGATGCCTCTTGTCCAAGGAATAAAAACTTATGAAAGATCGTTGATAATGGTGCTGACGCTAAAGTTTTAATAGGTAAGAGCTTAGCTATCGATAATAAGAATTGGTTAGGTGAGCTGAGAAAACAGGCAACAAAAATCACGCCTTTCATATGTGAATTATTTTGCTTAAGTAGCTCAGGAATAATACCGCCAGCAAACGATTCTGCTAACAAAATAAAATCTTCAGTTGGTAATTGCTCTTTTATTATATTAGCTAAAAAAGCATGGTCTTGAGAACCCGATTGAGGCAAAGGGATTACAATATAGTCTCCGTCAAAGTTAGACAAAAACGCTTCAAATAATTCTCCAGTCCCATCCATTCCGGGCAGTAATACTAGTTTCAAAGTATAAACCCTTGTTCTAACTCATTCATTGATTAAATCAACATGCATATCTATATAAGGTTCATAGTGCTGTTGCCAAAGTTTATTTCTAAAGCGATAGTCAGGATCTACTTGCTGTTTTAGTTCAAAGTATTCATTGGCTCTTGGATAAGCCTTCATAAACTGAGGTGTAGAGGCATGAAGTTGATAAGGCAAATAGTAAGCTCCATTTTCTTCAATTACAGCCTCAATAATCTCTTGGCTCCAAAGTTTTACTTGCTGTTTGGCTTCCTCGTTTGTTTCTTGACGATAATAAACTACAAAAGCAAATACTTCGGTTTTTGCCCAAGCTAATAATGAATCCTGATCAGGTAATGCATGACGTATCGAAACGTTAATAATATTGGCTTTATACTTTGTAAAAATGTTAGTCATTTTAATAGCAAAACTATCAAAATTTTGAATGGGAATAAAGTACTCTCGAAGTGCGTACGTCTGACTTGTTCGGTCTAAAGGTTCAAGCTCGTTTACATCATAGCTCGCTTCATAATTTCGCCATTGCACCGCATCAAAAGAATACAACAATGGCTCCATGATAAATTGTCGCATCCACTTACCAAAATTTGAGTCTGCTACAAATTCGGCCACTTTGGGCTGCCAGGTATATTCTTTATTTTTGGCAATCAACCTTTGTTCAACTGTCAGCGCTTCATCTGTTTTGAGCCAATTGACACTGCGTACATCGGTAAAGTCGGGAGGATAAATAACGGCATTGTGAAAAACGACGTTTTTGTCATTTCGGATATTTTTAGCAAAGTATTCTTTATATTCATTCAATATCATTTTTTTCGTCTGACGTTTAACTTTAACATTATCTACAAGATTCAATGTTACCTCTGCAATAATGGCTATACCGCCATAACCACCAATTGCTCCGTAAAAAAGGTCTGAATTTTCTGTCCGTGAAGCTTTGAGCACATCACCGTTGGCTTTGACTACTTTTATGGAATCAACGGATTTTATTATAGGTCCTTCTCCAATGTAACGGCCATGTACATTTACACTTAGAGACCCACCAACGGTGAAATTTGCATATGTTTGCATTATTTTTACCGAAAGATTTTCAACATCAATAACCTCTTGTAAATCACGCCATGTAATACCGCTTTGGAGCGTTACTTGTTTATTCGAAACATCTACACTCAAAACTTTATTGAAGGTTCTCATATCAAAATGAAGACTATCAGGGTAAGCAGCTTGTCCACCCTGACTAAATCGCCCCCCACCAATTGAAATTGGTCCAGAGCCTGACTTGATAGCCTCAACTATATCTTCAATACTTGATGGTTGAACAACACGGGTAACTTCAATTGGATTTAGCTGAGTGATATCGTTTACGACTGTTATCTTTGGTACGTTTGGAGGGGGTTCTTCATGAAAGTCTACGAAAATATAAGCGAAAAGCAGACCAAGTAATAATAAAAAACTAATGATTATTTTGATAAATAATTTAATCAAAACTTACCTCCTTTTAAATGAAAATCCATGAAGATGTTTTTCGTATTAATTCAGAAATAGTAATTAATTTCAACTAACCATTTGCTTTATCTAAATAAAGTGATTAATATGCGCTCGTTCAATAAATCACCACTTCATTTCGAATAGGTGAATTCATCAAATAACTGTAAAGGAGACAATATCATGACAATTACATCAACATTCTTTGCAGGTCTTATCCGATAAGAAATACCTAGTTTAGCCACGTCTCGTTAAGTCAAGAAAGCCTAAACACTTTAAACTCAAACTATTAAAGTTAGTTGTTTAAAAATTTCCTTCGTTATATTTCGTTAGAAATCCAGACCTGCCAATACGTATTACGTTTTAAATCCTCATTTTCTATAAAGAGAAAGGAATTGGTATTATGGACAAATCCGTCCAAAAAATTACTGAAAACGTTAGCCTCATTGCATCCAAAGAAACTTGGATTGAAGGACTAGCGATTGATCAACTGATCAAAACATCAGAATTAGCGGGTATGCATCGCGTTGCGGGCATGCCTGATTTGCACCCAGGGAGAGGTTATCCCATTGGTGCAGCATTTTTTACACTAAACAAAATATACCCAGCACTGGTGGGTAATGATATTGGCTGTGGCATGGCGTTATGGCAAACCTCAGCGAAAGTATCAAAAGTAAATCTAGATAAATTAGCCAAGAAGTTTGAGCATGTTGAGCTGCCATTAGATGAAAGTTGGTCTTCAATGATTGAAAACCGAAAACATGAAAAAGGCATAACGACAAATGGCTATGACCGTGCTTTAGGTACCATAGGTGGTGGCAATCACTTTGCTGAATTTCAGGCTATCGACGAAGTATATAACCAGCCTGCACTTGATGAATTAGGGCTTAACAAAAAGCACCTTCAGCTACTTGTTCATTCTGGTTCAAGAGGTTTAGGGCAATCTATTTTGGTTGAGCATATTACTAAGCACAATCATGATGGTCTTATTACTAATGGAAAAAGCACTGATGATAAAGACTTTCTAGATTACATGGTTAAGCATGATGAAGCGGTACGTTGGGCTGAGCTTAATCGAGAGCTAATTGCTAAGCGATTTTTAGAAGCGATTAGAGCAAAGGGTGATTGTGCATTAGACATTAATCATAACTTGGTTTCTGCTAAAAAAATCGATGATTGCGATGGTTGGTTACACAGAAAAGGCGCAACACCCAGTGACAAGGGCTATGTTGTTATTCCTGGTTCTCGTGGTGATTATAGTTATCTAGTTAAACCACTTGAAAGTAAAAATGACAATCTATCGACAAGCTTGTTTTCATTGGCGCATGGCGCTGGTAGAAAATGGAAACGTGGTGAATGTCATGGTCGTTTAGGTCACAAATATAAGCGTGAAGACTTATATCGAACAGCTTTAGGTAGTCGTGTGGTTTGTGGCAATAAAGAGCTGCTTTATGATGAAGCGCCTCAGGCATACAAAAAATGTGAAACGGTGATCAGCGATATGGTTGATGCTGGGTTAATTGAAGTTGTGGCGAAGTTACGACCCGTATTAACCTTTAAAACAAATGGAGATTGTTCATCATGATATTACTACAACTTTCAGCAGGCCAAGGGCCTGTTGAATGCGGTCAAGCTGTTGGTTTAGCATTAAATTCAATTGA
>Ga0209292_1004343_pt1 | contig 14998 bp, 11 predicted proteins | sample GOMGulsemesocosm_2_FD_184634 | JGI IMG/M metagenome (GOLD analysis project Ga0209292, IMG submission 184634) | Methane-oxidizing microbial communities from mesocosms in the Gulf of Mexico - GOM9C Gulf of Mexico (SPAdes) (version 2) | ecosystem: Environmental > Aquatic > Marine > Cold seeps... | reverse complement strand
ACATGTTTCCAAAACACTACAGCAATTATAGTTGTGGCATTGCAGTGGATACATAGAAATAAATCTAATTTTGAAGTGGCAAAATAAATTAGGCCTTTAAGTCTATACGCTCACAAAAAAAACACCGTTAAAGGTTGTCACTTTATTGTCGCAATCACTCATTTCAATCTCTCTTGAAACTATTAGTAAATCACCAGAATAGATACCTGCACCTATCACTGAATCCCCCCCGTTCAACGGGGCAACAATGATATCGCCATTGTTACCTGAACAGCTAGCGAAACAATTAATAGATCGCCTGAGAAAATCCCGTCACCTTTCATAGAGTCGCCCTGCGCAAAACAAGCAATAACTAGCAATAACTAGCTTTTGGATGAGAACTTTAGTTAGGGAAGCATCGAACAAGTCCAAGACGCCCTTGGAGTACAAGATTGTTTGTGATTGGGGCAATGGTTACAGGCGGGCTGGTTGCCCGGCGAAAACCATTAACAAAGAGCACGAACTATCCTGTACGACCCGCAGGGTGCTTACTTACTCAAAGAAAGCTAAGCGGCCAACAGAGATGAAATCTTGTTTCAGCTAAACAGAGATGAAATCTTGTTTCAGCTAAACAGAGATGAAAGCTTGTTTCAGCTAAACAGAGATGAAAGCTTGTTTCAGCTAAACAGAGATGAAAGCTTGTTTCAACTAAACAGAGATGAAAGCTTGTTTCAGCTAAACAGAGATGAAAGCTTGTTTCAGCTAAACAGAGATGAAAGCTTGTTTCAACTAAACAGAGATGAAAGCTTGTTTCAGCTAAACAGATAAAAGCTTGTTTCAGCTAAACAGATGAAAGCTTGTTTCATCTGTTTACTTTGTCAGAACGCTTGTAAAGGACTCGCCATTCGCGTCCATTCTTCCGCGGATCAGTGTGCCCCTCTTTATGGTTATTGACCGCTTAGTTATCCACAGGGAACATTTAGGGACTTATTCGCTACTTAGACATAAATTATTTATATGGTAATTAAATTCATTTAAGATGCTAAAAAATTTTGTCATCAAATTACTATCAAATGACTTTATCTGGAGCCAAAAAATTGAAAACCATCCGCCTTTCCCTTCTAGCAGTATTTATTTTGTTTCTGGCAGCCTGCTCTGCAATGAATGAAAAAGAGTGCATCAATGCCAATTGGCATGCCGTCGGTCAAGTTGACGCTGAGCGCGGTAAGTCCAGTTCAAATATCGCTACTTATGGAAAACAATGCGCAAAACATAGTATTACTCCCAACCAAGAAAGCTACACTGCAGGTCATATTGAAGGAACTAAACTTTACTGTACAAAAGATAGCGGTTTTAAAGTAGGAAAAAAAGGAAAAGAGTATAACGGAATATGCCCTACTCAATCTGAGCCAAGCTTCAAGGATGGGTATCATATCGGTAAAGAATACTATGCAGTGTTAAAAGAAATCAACTCATTGGAATACACTATAAACAGAGCAAAAAAGAAAGCTAAAAGGCTAATTAAAAGTATAGCAAACATTAAAAATGAAGCATCAAAGAGCACCACGACAAACGCAAGAAGAGCAGCACTTCATGAAGAATTAATCGATAAACGTGTTGAAGCTAAAACTGTTCTGAATGATAACCAAGCGGCAGAACTTAAGCTTGCAGTTGAAAAATATAAATATACTCAATTAGTTAAAAAATACGGTTACAAAGTAAGCGCCTAACCAACCACATACTATCCAACCTAATGCAGCACCCACTACACTAACTTCTTTTATAAGGAGTAGCGTATGGGCCGTAAATCATTAGCGGATTGGAAAACGATTGTTGAGCAACAACTCAGCAGCGGTTTAACAGCAGCCGAGTTTTGTCGTCAGAATAACCTTAATCAGAAATACTTCAGTCAGTATAAGTGCAAGTTTAAAAAAGTGATGCCTGCTTTCATCAAGGTAAAACCAAAAACGCCCGTAGAGTCTGTTCAATCAGAAGCCTACACGCTCAGCTGTAACGGTGTGAGTTTTCAGTGTAGTGACACTACCAATACAAAATTTATAGCTCAGATTTTACGTGAGTTACAAGCATGAGAAGCTTGAGTGAGTTCCAGCAGGTTTATTTACATCGAGACTTCGTTGATTTTAGAAAGTCTATTAATGGGCTATCTTTGATCGTTGAACAAGAAATGGAGCTGTCACCCTATGGCGCAGGACTCTTTGTTTTCTGTAATAAAGGTAGAGATAAACTCAAGCTGCTTTATTGGGACAGCACAGGCTTTTGTCTCTGGTATAAACGCCTTGAAAAAGACAAATTTCAATGGCCAAAAAAGCACAATGAAGAGGTTATCAATTTAGATAATGAACACATGAGTTGGCTGTTGCGCGGCTTCGATATTAATCGTATGAAACCCCATAAAACACAGCAATATACGCAGATTAGCTAGGCGAAATTTAGTATAATATCAGCATGAATAACCCCGCTGATATTGAATCTGAAGTAGGTCGTTTACGTGACGTTTTAGTCCGCAAAGACCGCCGTATCGAGTTGCTTGAAGGCCTGCTCGCGCAAGCGCATGCTTTGCAATTTGGCAGCTCTAGTGAGAAACTTCCAGCTGACGAACAGGGGCTGTTATTTAACGAGTCAGAAGAGCATTGTGATATAGAACCGCAATTAGCACTCAATGATATTGTTGTCCCTGAGCATAAGCGTCGTAAGAAGAAGCGTATATCAATACCAGCAGAACTCCCTCGCGAAGATATCATTTACGATCTAGCAGATACCGAAAAGTTCTGCCCGCATGATGGCACTGCGTTAAAGTTGATTGGCCACGATCAGCATGAACAACTCGACATTATCCCCGCTAAAATAAAAGTGCTGCGCCACCTTTGTCAAAAGTACGCGTGCCCTTGCTGTAAAAGCTATGTCGTTAGCGCCAAGAAACCAAAACAACCCATCGAGAAAAGTATTGCTTCACCGGGGCTGTTAGCGCACATCGTGACAGGGAAATATGCAGATGCTCTACCACTGTATCGCCAAGTCAGTATATTAGAGCGCAGCGGCATCACCTTAGACCGCACCAGCTTAGCCAACTGGATGATCCATTGCGGTGATCTTGTTCAATCTATTATCAATCGAATGCTGGACGCCTTGCAGCAACAGCCCGTGTTGCACATGGATGAAACGCCGGTGCAAGTGCTCGATGAACCTGGTAGAAAAGCACAGAGCAAAAGTTACATGTGGGTCATCAGCAGTTTACAGCAAAGCGCACAACCCGCTGTACTGTTCCACTACTCGCCGACACGTAATGGGGACACGCCTAGACTGAAGCTAAATGACTTTAGTGGTGCGTTAATGGTCGATGGCTACGAAGGATATCAAACGGCGTGCAATGAAGGTCAATTAATCCGCTTAGGTTGCTGGGCCCATGCGCGGCGTAAGTTTATGGATGCTAAAAAGCAACAGGTAAAAGGAAAGTCAGGCCGAGCAGATCAGGTATTATCACTGATCCAACAGCTCTACCGTGTTGAAAAAGAGAGTACGGATTATACGGTTGATCAACGCTATGAGATCAGGCAAAAACAATCCAAACTCATCCTAAGCAAGCTTAGAAAGTGGCTAGATAAAGCGATTGCCAATTCGCCACCGAAAACAGCAATCGGCAAAGCAGTACAGTATTTACAAAATCAATGGCCTCGATTAACAGACTACGTTGAGAATGGCTGCTACCCCATTGATAATAATCGTGCGGAAAACAGCATACGTCCGTTCGTCATAGGCCGAAAAAACTGGTTGTTCAGCGCCAGTCAGAAAGGTGCTAAAAGTAGCGCAAACTTATATAGCCTCATAGAAACCGCCAAAGCCAATGGTTTAGAACCATACGCTTATCTCAAATTACTATTTACCCAATTACCTTCAGCTGAAACGTTAGAAGATATTGATGCTCTGTTGCCTTGGAACTGCAAGGGTGTAGTTGATTAGGCGCTTACGTTACAAATAGCAAAATATCTCAATAAAGCCTCACTGCGAGGCTTATTTATAGATGAATCAAGTGTATAGCATAGAGCATGAAATAAGCAGCAGCGAAAGCTTATGAGCTCGTGGGATAAGCAGTATCCTATTACAGAAAAAGAATGCGCCAGATTTAAGCAGATATTCAAGATTTAAGGCAATACTAACCAAATAGCAGCAGCCCGCTGCAAGAAGGAATAGACGTCCTCTCTTCACTATATTCTTGTTGCACTTGGTGGGGCGCAATCAGACCTAGACTAAGGTGTTTATGATGACGGGTGCCATACTAGGCTAAGGGAGCCTTGTTTGGCAATGGAGTTTAGGAATAGCTGCTCTATTGTCTTATTTTCTAGTTTGACTGCTGATGATAATGAAAAATTAGTGATGGCGTATCTCTCTTATAATGAGAGTGATCTTGCAGTATCAATCAACAGGATACGCCTTTTTTCATATTCAACTTACCCCCAAATATCATTTGTTGCGGAATACCCCGCTATAGACAACTGATAAGTACCACCGTCGTCCGTTACCGTGTTGCTGCCGTATTGGCCAGTAACAAAGATTTCATAAACCCCAGTTTCCTCGATTACGAACCCTAATGCCGCATCATAACCAATGCCTCCATTATCATCAGTTTTGTAAAAACCAAAATCATTATTATGAATCTGGAATACAGGATCACTAAATGTCCCATAACCACTATCCAGTCCCTTGACATCAATCTCATAGTACACGCCTGCAGTCAGTAGCTCGCCCGGATATTTATCTATATCATCAATCGTCGTGAGGCTATCATTAACAGTAAGGATATTAATTGGCGACGAATAGCTGTTCACATCCAGCAAGAAGCTGCCAGTTAGGAGGTATTAAGCACTGGAGTAAAAATACTGACTCGGATTAGTTTTTATATCGGAAATGTTAAAATTAAGTATTAAACACTTCTATCAACTAAAATAGGTGTTTGTTTCCAATCAGCTAACCAAGTTAATATTTCGTTTGCAGGCATAGGTTTCGCAATGCCGTATCCTTGTGCATAGCAACTACCTAAAGTTAATAATAACTCTCCATGGCAGGGAGTTTCTACTCCTTCGGCAATCACTTCCAGCTTAAATATTTTTGCTAACTCAATGATACCTTGAATAATTGCTTTATCATCTGTGTCCATTAACATGTCTCTAACAAATGACTGGTCAATTTTTAAAAACTTGGCGGGCAGGCGTTTTAAATATGTTAATGATGAATAGCCGGTACCAAAATCATCAATTGAAAAAGTTACCCCTAGCTGATGGCATTTTTTCATCACATTTGTGACTAATCCAATGTCCTTCAGTGCGCTGCTTTCCAATATTTCAAAATCCAAACTTTCTGGCTTAAAGTTAGGGTACTGATCAAGAACATTGCTCAAATCACTAATAAATTCATTATGCTGTAAATGTAGCGGGCTGATATTCACGCTTATAGGAATATGAAACCCTGAAGATAGCCAGCGTTGTAATTGCTGAAGCGCTGTCTTGATGACCCACTTCCCTATCTCAATATCCAATAGATCATGCTCCACGGCGGGCAAAAACATAGCGGGAGCAAGTAAGCCTTTCGTTGGGTGATTCCAACGAATTAATGCTTCAACCCCAATTATTTCTTTCGTTTTAAGGTCAACTTTAGGCTGATAATAAAGCAAAAACTCTTCATTTTTTAACGCTTGAGCTATCCTTTTTAATTCCTCATTACGAGATTTTACTGCCGCATCTTTTTCTATATCAAAAATATAACTACGATTTTTTCCTTTTTGCTTTGCTATATACATGGCATGATCTGCATGCCTTAATAACTGATCTGGACTAGCATTATCTAGCGGGTAGAATGTAACCCCTATACTGGCAGTAATTTTAAATACTTTCTCTTCAATCATGAACGTAGTAGAAACTGCTTCAAGCATACGAGACACTACTAATTCGCTATCTGAAGGATCAGAAAGATCGTCAATAACAGCAACGAACTCATCGCCGCCAAAACGAGATAAGGTATCTCCCTCTCGCAGCGCATGTGTTAATTGGTGCGTAACTTTTTTCAATAACTGGTCACCGATATTATGACCATGACGGTCGTTGACCTCTTTAAAGCCATCTAAATCAATAAACGCAACAGCCACAAACGTTTTGTTTCGCACACTTTTTTTCACCGCATGTTCAATTCTGTCGGCTAATAAAATCCGGTTAGGCAATTTTGTTAATGGATCATAATGTGCAGATAGTTTTAAAGCCGAGTTTGCTTCCGCCAAATAAAAGTTGCTTATCTCAAGCCTTCTTTGATTAGTTTTATGAATACTAATATCTTGAAAAATACCAGTGAGGCGCACCGGTATTCCTTCTTCTAGGGTAACAGTGCATGTTGTTCTTATATCTATTCTTTTCCCTTTGGTAGTATAAGTTTCTAATTCAAGATCATAACCTATGCCATTATTGATAGCCTCATCGAGCGCCTTCGTTATGATGTCTTTAGACTTAGGAAGAAAATAACCGACACCTGCATCTACCGTAGGATTAAACTCTTCTGGTGAAGTTTCATGTATCCGATAGGTCTCATCTGTCCAAAACAGGTCACCTGTTTTCAAATCTAATTTCCATCCTCCTAACTTCCCCACCTGCTGTGATTCGTTTAACAGCTGAGTGGCCACAATCATCTGTTCTTCCGTCTTTTTCCGTTCAGTAATATCTAAATGCGTACCTATCATACGCTTTGGTTTACCTTCATCATCCTTTTCTATCAATTTACCTGAAGCCTGAACCCATACATAGTACCCCAATTTATGTTTCATTCGAGCTTCAACTTCATAAAGCTCTAATTCACCATTAAAATGCTGTGCAAGTAAATTTTTATTTTTTGTTAGATCATCGGGGTGAAGGTTAGTAGACCAAGTGTCAAATTGAATCGGTTGTAATTCTTCAGCGGTATAGCCAATGATTTCTGCCCAGCGCTCATTAAATGTTAACTCCCCTGTTTGAACTTGCCAATCCCAGATTCCCACACCAGTAACATTAATTACAAGAGCTAAACGCTCACGATGATCATCTTGTGGTGGGTTGGCCTGTGGGGTTTTGTTAGTCAAATTCGATTCCTAATGCAGAATAATGCTCAACGATAATTGAAATAATTAAAAACTGTAACCTTCTAATTAAAATCAGATGCATCTAATAAAATTATTTCAGATACAATGTGGATAGGTAGAATATATATTATTTACTGGCGCAAAAATTTAATGATTGTATCTGAGTGTCCTTTGAAAGCAAACAGGATTGTTGCTAATTATCATTTTTAACGAGCCCCCGTAAAGATTGTCTTTCTAAACCCAAACTGATATTTAATGATTCCAAAAGGGGATCCGATATATGCTCGTACACTCACTTGCAAATCTCTGCATATTATAGAAATCTAGGACATCACTTCTTGAAATATTGCGCCATGTTTGAGCTAAATAATAATCTCCGCTTTTGGCTGATAGTTGCTATAGCTTACCGCAAATTCACTGCTTGCAACTCAACCTGGTTAACGGTAAAACCTGACACATGGCGGTCATTTTATAAGAATGAAAGCTTTTGGATACAATACTCAGAATTACCAATTTCCAGATTTATGGGGATCCTTATATTTAGTGACCTTATTTTTGGTTCTTACAACACCGCTATTGATATTTTTTCTGAATGTTGACTAACCTACGGTTTTGATTGACTACATCGTAGGCACGCTGAAAACGTGCCAGCATCTCTTTTGATACTGATTTTTTACTGAAGCCAAAATAGATAAAAGTTTGATTGAAGAGGAATGGATGCAGTTTAAACTGTTCTTTGGCTAATACATTTTCGATACGATAAGTGGCGGAATAGCGATCATCCAAAATACCTAGCACTCGGCCAGCGCTAAGCTTGGCCAAATTACTACGATTATCAGCATATTCAAATTTTTTTGAAAAAGATAATTCCGTATCCATCTTATAGGCAAACTCTGATCCGTAGAAACCACCTCTATCAATACCAATCCGCTTGGATAATTGTTTTATATCATCCAGTTTATTAATTTTTAAGTGACTATTTTTAGGGACTATTAGCACTTGTGTTTCATCTAACATTGGACCGACAAAATAAGCATACTTTTCGCGCGGTGCCGTGATTGTCATATTTAACAATAGGTCCAGACCACCTCTTTCCAGTAAATGTAATCCTCGTTTCCAAGGCAAATTGACAAAAGTAATCTCGCACTCTGCCTGCTGGAATAGTGCGCGAGTTATATCAACTGCCAACCCCTGCCACTGCTCACGAGAGTCTTGATAATATAGTGGCGGGTAGTTAGTTACGCGTACTGTTAAGTTACAAGTACCATAACTAAATATGGGTACTAGACAGATAAACAACCCCAAGAAATACCGATACATAATCACTTCCGTTACTATAAATTTAAAGATCTACAATGACTGATATTTTTCCATCAAGAAAGTATAAATAAAGCGCTTATTAGTATCTGTAAATGTTGGGTTAAGCTGGACATGGAGTGATGGTTGCCCTGTTAGAATGTACAGGGAGTTTAAATAGACCATCTAATGGCCGAAAACAGCCATCTGAAAACAATTTTATGCATTGAAGTACTAGATACTATTACAAGCGTAATTAATAAAATTAGTATAGAAGAAAAGTTGAAATAGAAGAGAATTAAATGAAACTACTTTATTTTGCCAATTTATTAGAGGGTAACAAATAAATCTTCCAACTCTTTGATATATAAATAGATTGGTAGAACTACCCAGATTCTAACTGGGGACCTCTACCATGTCAATATTGCGTCTGTAGCCCACTAACTTCTTGATAATAAATTAAAATAAACCTTTTTTAGTGACGTTCACGTGCATAACGAAATCAACGAGTTAGATATAGAGAAACACTGTATATTTCCAATTATCAAAGTCTTATTTTTCCTGCCAATATGCTTATCACTTTATGCAAGCTGACAAGTTCCGTCTATTTTCGGCTATAAGTTCTGTGAACGCGTTAAGCTCAAATTATTACTTTCAGAGAGTTCTTGATGAAAAATCAGACTTTGGCAGTTGTGTAATGATCATTCATAGAAGAAAGGCTCAACCGCCAGAACAGGTCTGCGGTCAATTGCTAGAGCTTATTTATATATGGATCAGTCGTATAGCAAATACAGCCTGAGTAAGCAGCAACGCAAGTTAATGAGTGTCTGGGATAATCAGTACCTTATTACAGAAAAAGCGTGCGCTAGAGCTATGCAGATATTCAAGCGACAAGGCAATACTAACCACTAGCAGCAGCCCGCTGTAATGCGGAATACATGTCACTCCTTCACAATATTCTTGTAGCACTTGGAGGAGCATTTTTCCTATTATTGATCATCGTATTTGTTGTCGAGATATTTAAAACCCGCAATCAAACATGGACTATGATAAGTCCCCGATATTTATCAGGCTATCTCTCTGTTCATTTAGAAAAACCAAATATCGGCAAAGAACCAGCTTAATTCCTATTCTACTAAATCTCATCTCCTATATCATATTACCTCAAAGGTTTATTCGTTTACCTTTTAGGGAAACACTATGAGAAACACATCAGTTATCCGGTATTTGTTCCCACTGCTATTTTTTCCGCTTCTCACTGAAACCCTCTACAGTGCAGAGCTAAATTTTGTGACTCCCAATTCAGCCCCGTTCCAATACAAAACAGAACAAGGAATGCGCGGCCCTTTCATCAGCATCATCCATAAAGTTTGTGATGAAATGAAATTTTCATGCAGTATTGAATATATCGAGAGTTGGAATAGAGCAAAACATATGGTGAGAATGGGCAGCATGTTTAAACAGAACAAAGTCAATGGTGTTTCGACACTGGCATGGAGTGAAGAGCGCACTGGCTGGCTCTATTATTCGCCTCCGATTATTCAATCTGGCTATGGCTTTTTTATTAGAACTAATGATGTGCGCCAGCCAAGCTCAATCTCAGGTTTGAAAGGGTATACAATCTCTGTTCATGGCCCGTCAAAGAGCTCTCGTAATCTTGATCTAATCAAAAAAGAAATCGTAGATTTCGATATCGACATGAGTTTTAATCATGAAGCTGGGTTAAAAAAGCTATCTCGAGGTAGAGTAGATGCTGTTTATCTAAATAAAGATATTGGTAAATTCCTAATTAAATCCTTAGGACTTGGCAACGTTAGCTACGCTTTTGATCATCAAAAAGTTAATTATTTCATTGCCTTCTCGAAGGCTTCTACAGACAAAAAAATTGTTGATCGATTTAATGCGGTATACATAAACCTTCATAAACGAGGCATTATTGAAGCATTAATTGATAAAGACTTTAAGTTGACAGAATTAAATTAAGCCATTGATACGTCTCAAAACTACAGTTTGTAATATATAAGGAGATGGGGATGAGTGTTATCCAAATCGAAATTGAAACAGCTATTCGCAATGTAAGTTGGTACACGCAGCAAGTTGGGCAAAAATCTTTACAGCGTATCACTATCGATTTTGACGCAAAAACAGTAAAGGATCAGGTGTTTACCGGAACGACTAAAATCCTGTTTCTGGAACTTCAAAGTATAAGAGATAAATTCAAGGTGGATCGAATTCGTTTCGTAGGAGACAAGGCGTTTTTCAATGCTACGGGCCAAACAGCATCAGGAGTGGGCGTTATGCCGGATATCGATTACACATTTGATATAGAGGTATCGAAAGGCATAATCAAATATTCAGGTGCACATGATGGCTATCCTAGTTACAATATTTCGGTTGATGGGGTAAGTGTCTACGATTGCATACAGGGATGGATTGGTCAACTATTTGGTAGTTCGGACGTGACTGTACTTTTGAAAAAAATTCCACTTTAAAGTCAAAGGCTAATAAGGCGAAGCACAAGCTTGCTCGCAAACTCTTACCTGTTCACCTTACCCCCAAATCTCATTTGTCGCGGAGTATCCCACTATAGACAACTGATAAGTACCAGCGTCGTCCGAAAACGGGCTGCCGTCGGAGTAGGTATAGCCAAAAACATTGATGGCATAAACCCCAGTTTCCTCGATTACGAACCCTAATGACGGATCATTACCAATGCCGGCACCATCATCACTACGGGAAAAACTAAAATCATCATTATGAATTGCGACTTTAGGGTGACTAAATGTCCCATAACCACTATCCAGGCCATAGACATCAATTTCATAATACACGCCTGCAGTAAGTGCCACGCCCGGGTAACGATCTATATCATAAATCGTCGGGAGACTATCATTAACAGTAAGGATATTTATTGGCGACGAATAGCTGTTCACCTCCAGCAAGAAGCTGCCAGTTGCAGAAAGAGCGTCTTGCGCAGAAATATAATACTGACCTGAAGTTGTTGGACTATAGTTTAAGCTAGCATTGGCGCCAACCCCCCCGTCATAATCAGAACGAACATAGTTTCCTAAGCTGTCGTATAAATGCAGTTCAGGGTTACTTAGTGTTCCAGCAGAAGTAGCGGAACCTTCCAGAGAAAAATTGTATACTGTATCCGCAGATAAGGTGACCGCATACCAATCTTGATCATTAGCATGGTCGATATTTCCTGTAATAGATGATCCTACGCTCACTGTAGATGCCGTGCCTACAGTGTGACCCACAGTATCAGGATCAATCACAGTTGATTGCACATCCAGCAAGAAGCTACCAGTTGTAGAATTAAGACCATTCGCAGCAATATAATAAACCTCTGAAACTGTCGGAGTATAGATTAAGTTAGTGCTGCTACTATTTTCCCCAAAATTTTCAGATCCAATCATGCCGCCACTACTGTTGTTTAGCAACAGAGAGGGACTACTTAGTGCGCTACCAGAAGTATCGTCCCCTGCAATAGTAAAAGTGTATGTATTTCCCACAGATAAAGTGATCGCATACCAATCCTGGTCATTAGCATAGTCGATATTTCCTGTAACAGATGATCCTACGCTCACTGACGATAAAGTGCCTATAGTAGCACTGACAGTATCAACAACAGCAGCTCCAACTTGGAAATCGCCTGCGACGAGATCAGCAACGTTGATGTCAGCCAGTGTCAGTCTATTGCTGCCATCTTGAATGACCACCGATGTACCAGATTGACTGGTGTGATTTAGCATATCTGCAAAATTTAAGAATATAGATTCCTCGAATACGATCTTATCTGTATTCGCTGTGAAATCTTGCACTGTATCTTGGCCCCAATTACTACCGAATTCGAACGTATCAGCACCAGAGAGCCCCTCAAAACTATCGTTACCAAGTCCACTTTTGAAAGTATCGCTGCCAGTTGATCCTACGAGTGTCAAGTTGCCCGTAGCGTCCGACCCGTCAATGGTACCCGCATTGCTCATGCCAAGGATAGCTGTGTTTCCTGACCCGTTAATAGTCAGCGTTGCCCCAGCCTGATTGATCCAAGTCCCAACACTATTGTTTGAGCTTATTGAAGTCAGATTAACAGTGGCGCTAGATGTCGTATTCAATGACAAAACGGGGAAAGGTGAATCGGATGTACCATTACCATTCAGAGAGAGGTTTAAGCTGCTTGATGTAAAAAAACGGGCGGCAGCCGTGCTACTGAGAGTCCCAAATTCGAAGACTGTATCCGATCCGGCATTGATTACTGTAAAGTCACCCGTTGCATTGTGTTGGATGGTCGTAAACACGGGTACCCCCCCTGCCCTCAACAAATTATGATCGATTACGACGTCTGCACCATCTTTGTTAATAAAGCTAAGTATCTCAGTGTTAACGACTGACTGAAAGGGAAGCGATTTCTCAGCGTTAGAATAATCGCCTGCCTCAACAATAAGGGTATCAATTCCCGCGCCACCATCAAAGGAGTCGAGTAAACCAAAGCCGCCACCAGTGGCGTTGCCCAAGAATGTTATGGTTTCAGCACCGCTGCCCCCGTCGATATCTACAGGTGTGCCCCACTGACTTACGAACTGCATGTCAAATGTTATATCTGTTTTTCCGCTGCCTCCATCGACTGATATAGTTTTCGCAGCTGGCACACCGGACAGTAATTCACCTGGCCTTGTAGCTTCAGCCGTGAAAAAAGCGGATACCGATCCGGTGCTGCCTTCTAAAGACAAAGTCATTCCTCCCACAAACATGTCTTTGATTGATCCCAAATCAATCGGGCCCGTTCCGATAACGTCGATTGAAGTCAATACTGAGCCAGAAATCCCTGGCGTTGTAGAGCCTCCATCCACCCTCCCAACGAGGAGAGTCCCGCCAACTGCGTCTATCTTGATAGTTTGTATAGGCGGTACTCGACCTACATGAACTTCACAGTGACCTTCTTCGTCAGTGGGCAACCCCGTTGGACATTCGTATCCATCATGTCTATTTAAAGCAGAGACAGAAGTGGACGAAAAGGTTATCGATTCGGCTCCTTCAAGAGTAATAAATCTCGAATTTTGATCAATTGATGTCAAATCCAATAGTGGCATTTCATCCATAGCTATGAGCGTTATTTCGGACGTGCTTGGCTCGATGACGATTTTTTCAATATCGGTTGAGTTGGACAAATCAAGCGTTGTGCCGCCCGTGGCATTAGAGGCAATATTGAGGATCTCAATATTCTGTAAAGTAAAACCACTGTGGGTCACTGGTACGCTGCCAGAAGAGGTGTAGTTGAAAACATCTATGCCAGCGCCACCATCAACCACATCACCTTCGCCAAGGGTCGCTTGTGAAGCGACGAATGTGTTGGCCTCTGTATCCCCCGTTGTCGTGTCTGCTCCTTGCGAAAGTTCAACGACCTCACGCAGTGCGCTGCCATCAAAACCTATACTCGTAAAATAAGCTTCAATAAAATCTGCAGTATAAATTTCAACAATCTCAGCCAGCATCCTTGATGTCACGTTAATTTGCAGCGCTCCGTTAAAGATAGCTGCAAAATCGCCTTCGGCCACCTTTTCGTTGATATATTGACGGGCAAAAGCAATTGTAAATCCGTAATGCGCAAGATGTTCTTCGGTGGACATATGACACCCCTGTTAAGGTAGTTAAATAGCTTTAGGTTTTAAACTATAGGTAAGAACCTGCTGGTTTAGGGTTTAAAGAATATTTCTCTAATCTAGAGGATGTCGACACGCATAGATAATGCAAGAGGAGTATCTTTATGAATAGTGACGATTTTGAAAATACAATATGTGTTTTTGAAATTCAAGTGTGTATTTTTAGATACATAATATGCATATAGAGAGGGCTGTGGAGGAGAATAGCTAGAGAAGCCTTACACTTATGAAAGCTGCTGACCATTATTGTGCGATAAAACAGTCAATTTTAATTTATGATAAATTAAACCGTTTCTTTTTGGGAACATTTATATCTATATTCGCAATCAGGTAGGCAAGTCTCAAACCTTGGAGCTCGCTGCATTTCGTATCTTCATTATTTAGGTAAAGTGACAATAACAAATACTAGCACGTGAAATAATGTAAAAGATCAATCATGAATGTCAGAACCCAAGGAAATATATTGTTTACTCTTACAACGGCTTAATATTTTCCAGAAGGCATACGACGAATAGCACTCATTTGAGTTCATCCTGTGTTACCAACGAACCTTTGCAAAACAGCTTAAAATAGACCGTTATTAGATGTAGAAATGCTATCTAGTTTAGTCTTTGTTTTGTGCTTAGGTTGTGGTGTGCTGAGAACAGGACAGCGATCAAGAGTTATACGTGTGAAGGTAAGTAATTGGTAGGACTACCCAGATTCGAACTGGGGACCTCTACCATGTCAAGGTAGCGCTCTAACCAACTGAGCTATAGTCCTAAAGAAGTGGGAAGGATTATAGGGGCTGGCTTTCAAGGATGCTAGTCTTTTTTTAATTAAATGTGGTTTTCCAATAGTTTTCCAATAGTTTTCCAATCCCTAGTATAAAATTTCAGCAGTAGAGTATATTAAACAATCAAAATCAATCAACTAGGCTCGGGTTGTCCATGGTAGTAATCTT
>Ga0209292_1004342_pt1 | contig 15000 bp, 10 predicted proteins | sample GOMGulsemesocosm_2_FD_184634 | JGI IMG/M metagenome (GOLD analysis project Ga0209292, IMG submission 184634) | Methane-oxidizing microbial communities from mesocosms in the Gulf of Mexico - GOM9C Gulf of Mexico (SPAdes) (version 2) | ecosystem: Environmental > Aquatic > Marine > Cold seeps... | reverse complement strand
CAGCCCAAGCATATTCGCGAATCTTATATCGCCTGGTTTTTCCTGCTCGCTCTGCTGTTTCTCTATTTTGATTTCATCCAGCCTAACAAGAACATTGAAGTTATTTCCTACAGTGAGTTAGTGCAGGCGATCGAAGATAACCGTATTCGTCAGGTTGATATTCGTGGCGTTGATGTGAAGGGGTATTACCTCAACGAGGCGCTGGAACGGCCACAATTTAAAACCACGTTACCGGCCTTTGTGGACAGCGATATTTTACAGCTGATGCGCGAACATAAGGTGGTGGTCAATATTAAGCCGGATGAGTCACCACTGTGGTTGACGATCCTTTCGGGTTTCCTGCCTTGGTTATTTCTTATTTTATTTTTTCTCTATGCCAGCCGTGCCATGCAAAGTCGTATGGGCGGTGGTGGGGCAGGTGGCATCTTCAATTTTTCCCGTTCACGCGCCCGCCGTTATGAGCGCAGCGATAGTGGCCCGACTTACGATGATGTGGCGGGTCTGGAAGATGCCAAGCAGGATTTACAGGAGATTGTTGATTACCTGAAAAGCCCTCAAAAATTTCAGCGTTTGGGGGCAAAAATGCCCAAGGGTATTTTGATGATGGGCGCACCTGGTACCGGTAAAACCCTTTTGGCCAAAGCTACAGCGGCCGAAGCTGGTGTGCCTTTTTTCTCGATCAGTGGTTCAGAATTTATCGAGCTTTATGTGGGCGTGGGGGCATCGCGCGTGCGCGATATGTTTGCTAATGCGCGTAAAGAAGCGCCTGCGTTGATCTTTATTGATGAAATCGATTCCGTGGGACGAGTGCGTGGTACGGGGCTTGGCGGGGGGAGTGATGAGCGCGAGCAGACCCTGAATCAGATTTTGGCTGAAATGGATGGTTTTGAGCCTGAGGAAGTTGTCGTCGTGTTGGCGGCTACCAACCGTCCCGATGTGCTGGATCCCGCCCTGTTACGCCCCGGGCGTTTTGATCGCAAAGTGATTCTCGAGTTACCGCAGAAAAAAGCGCGTTGTGAAATTCTTAAGGTTCATACCCGTAAAACGCCCTTGGCTGATGATGTTGATCTGTACAAAATCGCCGCCATGACCGTCGGTTTTTCCGGCGCTGACATTGAAAACCTGGTCAATGAAGCAGCGTTACATGCTGCCCGCACAGAAGCCTTTGAATTGACCGATGAGGACTTCCTTTACGCCCGTGACAAGGTGATGATGGGTACTGAGCGCAAAGATCTTATCAATGATAGCGAGCGAGCGCGTATCGCCTGTCACGAATCTGGACATGCGTTAACCGCGCTGCTATCCCCCCATGGCGACCCGGTGCAAAAGGTCTCGATTGTGCCGCGTGGACAGGCATTGGGAATGACCGAGCAGCTGCCCACGGAAGATCGACACAATATTGACGAGGTGTTCCTTAAGGAGCGTCTGCAAATACTGTTGGGCGGGCGCTGTGCCGAGAAACTGATTTACGGTAATACCAGTTCCGGTGCTGCCAACGATTTAAAAGAAGCGACGCGTTTGGCGCGTTGCATGGTGGTTAACTGGGGCATGAGTGAGCAGATGGGGCCGTTAGGTTTTCGTGATGGTGAGGAACACCCTTTTTTGGGGCGTGAGCTAACTGAACCGCGCAGCTATAGTGAGGCAACGGCGCAATTAATTGATCAGGAAATCCGTCGTTTATTGCAGGAAGCAGAGTCTGCGGTCTTGCAATTATTAGAGGCAAATCGCGATAATTTAAAACGCTTGATTGATGCGTTACTGGAACATGAATCACTGGGTCATGAGCAGATTCTGGCGCTTGTTAATATTGAGGCAACCCCTAAACTTTAAGTGCTTCATTAGATCGTTTTTCAATCTCCGATAAGAGTGATATCTGACGCGATATGGAAAATACCGGCACAATTTTACTGACCCTCGGCGCGATCCTGTTTCTCGGTTTTGCCACCGATGAACTGGGGCGCCGCACCCGTTTACCGCGCGTGACCCTGCTGCTTGTATTTGGACTGCTGATCGGCCCGTCGGCAACCAATCTATTGCCTGAGATAAGCTATGAGTGGTTGCCGTTAGTCACGGAGATGGCGTTGCTAATGGTTGGTTTTTTGTTGGGTGAACGCCTGTCCTTTGCCAAACTGAAGACCAACAGCCGTTTTGTGTTTGCGTTATCAATCGGCGCAACAATAGGCACGGCAGTTATCGTTACCCTCGGACTTATTTTGGTAGGGTTGCCGGTGAGTATTGCCGTGTTGCTGGGCGCTATTGCAACGGCCACTGCACCGGCAGCAACAATGGATGTTATTGATCAATTGCAAATTCGTAATAAGTTTGTCGATACCCTGACGGGCGTTGTGGCCGTAGATGATGCCTGGGGCCTGATTTTGTTTAGTTTTGCATTGGCCATTGTGGGTTTGAGTCAGGGTGTTGGAGAACAGAACCACGTACTGTTGCACGGTTTGTGGGAAGTGGGCGGCAGTTTGATATTGGGCGTGTTAATTGGTGCGCCTATGGCTTACCTGACCGGGCGTATTCGTTCCGGCTCACCCACTCAGATAGAAGCGTTGGCGCTGGTGCTGATCTGTGGTGGTCTGGCAGAATTACTGGAGGTTTCCTTTTTGCTGACAGCGATTGTGATGGGCATGACGGTGGCTAATCTGGCAAAACACCATGAACAGCCTTTTCATGCCATTGAGAATATCGAGCGACCCTTTTTAATCCTGTTTTTTGTGCTGGCCGGCGCCAGTATTCATTTGAGCAGTCTGTGGGACATAGGTCTGATTGGCCTAGTTTATATTTTGTGTCGTGTTATCGGTAAGCTGGCGGGTTGCTATCTGGGTGCCAGTGCCGTGCATGCTCCCGACAATATCAAACACTGGATGGGCATGGCGCTATCGCCGCAAGCGGGTGTTGCGATGGGCATGGCGTTGATCGCGGCGGAACGTTTTCCTGCTCACAGTGAGCTGATTCTGTCGGTGGTGATTGGCACCACCGTTATTTTTGAATTGCTGGGGCCGCTGGCCAGCCGTTGGGCAGTTGTCAGGGCCAGCAAGTATTAAAACTTGCCCGATGAATTGAGCTGGAATTTATCAACCAGAGTTATCAAAGGTGCTGCTTTGTCCCACACGCCAGAGACAGGTTTAACCGCCACCGAAGCCGCCGAACGCTTGCAGCGCTTTGGGCCCAATCAGCTGCCAGAAAAGCGAAGCGAAACGCCGCTATCTATCTTTATTGGTCAGTTCAACAGCCCCTTTATTTATGTGCTGTTAGCGGCAGGGCTTGTGTCGCTGGGGCTGGGCCAAAAGCTCAATGGCATCTTTATTTTTGTGGTGTTGATCATCAATGCCACTATTGGCACGGTGCAGGAATACTCGGCGCAGCGCGCGACCGAGGCACTGAAAAAAATGGTGCCGCATTTTGCCTCGGTTATTCGCGACGGCATTACCCAGCAGATTGATGCCACGCAGGTGGTGCCCGGCGATAGTGTGCTGCTGGTATCCGGTGACAAAGTGCCCGCCGACCTGCTGCTGCGCAGTTGTCAGGATTTGCTGGTTAATGAATCCATTTTGACCGGTGAATCGCTGGCGGCTAACAAGCAGGTTGCCACGCCAACCGACGAGACGGCACTGATCAGCGAAAAGACCGATTACGCCTTTGCTGGCACCATCGTTACCCATGGCCGTGGTATGGGCGAAGTGATCGCCACCGGCAGTCAATCCCAGGTTGGCCTGATAGCCTCGGAGCTTGGCGTTCGTGAGACCATCAAACCGCCGTTGTTACAGCGTATCGAACGTTTCACGCTGAGGGTTTCGGTGGGCGTTATGCTGATTATTGCGCTGATCTTTTTGATCACGCTGCTGCGTGGTCAGGATCTTGCCACTGTTTTTTTACTGGGTGTGGCGCTGGCGGTGTCGGCCATTCCTGAAGGTTTACCGGCTGCCATTACCGTTGCGCTGGCGATTGGCATGCGGCGCATGGCCAAGGTCAATGTCATCGTGCGTAAATTGGTGGCGGTTGAATCGCTGGGTTCCTGCACCTATATCGCCTCGGATAAAACCGGCACCCTGACGGTTAACGAGATGACCGTCAAAACCATTCTGCTGCCCGATGGTCAGCGTTTTAACGTCAGCGGTCAGGGGTTGGATCTACACGGCGAGATTGCGGCCACTGCTGTCGATAACGATGAAACTGACTGTGCCTCTGTCTCTGTTAACGAGGACACGGGCGCGCTTGCAAGGCTGGTACGCTGTGGTTTGTTAGCTAATGAAGCGCAGCTCACGCTGCATAACAACGAATGGCTGGTTAGCGGTGACGGTGTTGATCTCGCCTTTTTAGTGTTGGCTGCCAAGCAGGGGTTTGATCATCAACATGCGGAGCGCGATTATCCCGAGTTGTCGCGTATTCCCTATGAATCCGAAAACGCCTTCAGCGCCTGTGTTAACAGGATTGATGGCCAAAGCCATGTTCACGTTAAAGGCAGTGCCGAACGGGTGCTGTCGATGTGCGGCTCGAACGTTACCGGCAATGCGCTGGTGGCGGCTGATATTCTTCAACAGGTGGATGATCTGGCGGGGCAGGGTTATCGCGTGCTGGCACTGGCATATGGGCAAATGCCAGCTGACGCCGTGGCATTGGATCAACCGCTCGCAGAACTGACCTTTTTAGGGTTGGTTGGCATGATCGATCCGCTGCGACCCGAGGCCCATGCGGCCGTTCAGCAATGCCGTGCGGCACAAATCAAAGTGGCGATGATCACCGGTGATCATCCGCAGACCGCACTGGCGCTAGCCCGGGAGCTGGAAATAGCCGATCAGAATGCAACCGTGGTGACCGGCCGTGAAGTGGCTGCAGCAGCTGAGCAGGGCGGTCAGGCCTTGTCGGTCTTGGTTTCATCCACGCACGTGTTTGCTCGGGTTGAGCCGACCCAGAAATTACAAATTGTCGAGCAGCTGATCGAAGATGGCCATTTTGTCGCCGTCACCGGTGATGGCGTCAATGATGCCCCGGCGCTGCGCCATGCCCATGTCGGCATCGCCATGGGTAAACGTGGCACCGATGTGGCGCGCGAAAGTTCTGACCTGATTATCACCGATGATAATTTCGCCTCCATCGTGCAGGGTATTTTGCAGGGCCGCATTGTTTACAACAATATCCGCAAGGTGGTGTTCCTGCTGATTTCCACCGGCGCCGCTGAGATTACGTTGTTTATTTACAGTGTGCTGTTTGGCTACCCCATTCCGTTATTCCCCATCCAGCTGTTGTGGCTAAATCTGGTGACTAACGGCATTCAGGACGTGGCGCTGGCCTTCGAGCCCAAAGAGGGCAATGAACTACAGCGTCCGCCACGACCGCCCAAGGAAACCATCTTCAATCGGCTGATGCTTGAACGGGTGCTGATCAACGCGCTGGTGATGGGCAGTCTCGCCTTTGTTGTGTTTGTCTGGTCGCTCAATCAAGGCATGAGCGAAGAGGCCGCGCGCAACATTACCCTGCTGTTGATGGTGCTGTTTGAGAATGTACATGTGCTGAATAGCCGCTCCGAAACACAGTCCATCTTCAAGCAGTATTTCTTCGGCAATCCGCTGCTGTTGTTCGGGATGTTGGCTGCGCAGGGTATTCATATTGCCGCCATGTACATGCCCGGTTTGAGCGATGTCTTACAAATGCAGCCTGTTACCCTGCAACAGTGGTCAATATTGCTGTGTATTGCGTTGATTTTAATTGTGGTGGATGAAGCGCATAAACTGTTAAAGCGACATTAATTCTGGCGGCCCTTTGTTTGGTTATATTAATAGACATCTTCAAGGGAAGCTCCCTGCGCCGTATGTTAAGATGCTGCGCTTGAGCCGATTCACCAGAAAATAATAAATAATGAAAAACCAAATACGTGAACTCGAAAATGGATTTTTAGAGTTTACAGCCCAACAAGATTTTCACTTTGACGCCGGTGGCAGCATCAACCCGCTGGTTCTCGTTTACGAAACCTATGGCACGCTAAATAGTGATAAAAGCAACGCCATCGTTGTGCACCACGCTCTGTCCACCAGCAGTCATCTCTCCTCGACAGCTAAGAACACTCACACGGGTTGGTGGGAAGAAATGGTTGGCCCCGGCAAGGCGCTCGACACTGACCAGTATTTCATTATTTGCATCAACAACCTCGGCAGTTGTTACGGCTCCTCAGGCCCTGTCAGCATTAACCCCGAAACTGGCAAAGCTTATGGGCCTGATTTCCCCACTGTTACCATCGCCGACATGGTTCGCTCGCAGAAAATGCTCATCGACGCGCTCGGTATTATTAAATTGCATGCCGTACTTGGCAGCTCTATGGGCGGCATGTTATCCGTCACCTGGCTGGTGCTCTACCCGGATCACGCTAACTATCTGATTACCATTTCCGCCTGCTCGAAAGGTTATCCGGCTAATCATGCTAACCGCTTGATACAAAGGGAAATTATCCAGCACGATGCCGGTTTTAATAACGGCCACTACAGTGATTCCAGCAAGCTCGATGGCTTTAAAACCGCCCGCAAACATGGCCTGCTCACCTACCGCAACTGGGTGGAAATTAATGAGCGCTTTGTGGATAAATTTGGCATGGACTCCATCGATAACTATCTGGATTACAACGCCCAAAAATTCATTGATCGTTTTGACTGTAACAGTTATCTCAGGCTCATTGGGTCAATGGACAGCTTTGATCTGAGTGAGCGTGGCAGCAAAGAACTGGCCGATGTTTACAGCCCAATTCAAGCTAAGGTATTGGTGGTGAGTGTTGATTCGGACATCCTTTTTCCGCCCGCTCAGCAATTGTGTCTTCATCAGGCCATGTTAACCGGCGGTGTTGATGTGGACTATGTTTGCCACCACTCCACCTACGGACACGACGCCTTTCTTGTCGAAACGGATGAGTTTGGGACTTACATTCAAAACTTTATTGGTTCGGCAGGGACATAAAAATCAAAATCCGGTAGGCCTAGGCAATTTTTTCGTGGTGGCATAGAAAGACGTTGCAAAATTCACCATCACCCTTTAATAAGCCAAGATTTGGCTCGCTTCAAAAATGGGCGAGTAATCATTGAACGGCTAGATATTTAAAATATATTGCTAACTCCTCCTATACTTGTTTAATGTGGCAGTAACCTTATTAAATTTAAGGAAATAAGATGTCATCTCCCTTTGGTATGAATCGAGTCTTTGACGACGTGTTAGACATTATTTCAGATGGTGTTTGGATCTGGAATACGTTAACCGGCCATGTTGATAGAAGCCCTGGTTGGTACAAAATGCTGGGTTACGAGGCAGGTTGTTTCGATAACAATGTGCTGACGTGGGAAAATGTGATTCATGTCGATGACTATCCTCGTGTTATGGCTCATTTTGAGGATTATACAAGCGGTCGGGTTCCTGTATACCGTATTCAATACCGTTGTATAAAGGCGGATGACAGTGAGCTCTGGATTGAAGATTCCGGAAGGATAGTTGAGCGAACGGAGGATGGCTCTGTCGCTATGATGATTGGCGCACATACCAATATTCATGCTGCCAAAATGGCTCAGGAGCAACTAGAGCGTCATAACCGATTATTAAAAGGTCACGAGACCCTTGAACAAATTATTGCCAAGCGTACAGCTGAACTAGCGGCTATTAACTTGAAGTTGGAAGAGAGGATACAACAGGTTGAGCATATCGCTACTCATGATGCGCTCACCGGTGTCTTTAATCGGCACATGTTTAAAAGTCTTTTGGAGATGGAGGTTAAGCGTTCTAAGCGCTATAAGCAGCCTTTGAGTCTTGTGCTTGCGGATGTGGATCTGTTTAAAAATGTAAATGATCAGTACGGCCATGTTGTTGGTGATCAGGTTTTATGTCACATAACGAATGTTCTTAGTAAGCATCTACGTGAAGGCGACGTTCTTTCACGCTGGGGAGGAGAGGAATTTGCTATCGTCCTTCCTAATACGACTGTAGAGCAGGCGTATGAAATGACTGATCGAATCCGCCGAATAATCGCTGAAAGCAGCTTCGAGGCCCTTATCACCTTAACATGCAGCTTTGGGGTGACGGGTTATTTGGATGATGATTCCGTTAACTCCATATTTTCCCGCGTGGATAAGGCTCTTTATCAAGCAAAGTGTAATAACCGGAATAACGTACAGCTACTCTAAGCGATCAGGCAGTCTGAGGCCTGAAAGATAGGTTTTAATAAGGTCGGTTACGTTCTAGGTATAAAGCATATCGTAATTATGCAGAAACTAGGCAGGTAAGTGTCCTACTTTTACCCATATCAACGTGTCCTCTTCAACAAAGGGCTGATGACGGCTCATGTGGGGACTTCTAATCCAGGTGCCTGCGGGATAACGTCCCTGTTCATCAATCAATTCACCACTAATGACATAGATTTCCTCGCCGCCAACATGCACGTGCGATTTGAAACGTTCACCGGCAGGCCAGCGCACCAGTGCCACTGATTCGCCGTTAAAATTGTGTAACGGTAACACCTGCAAATTACCGTTACCGGGTAACCATGCAGCGGTGTTGGTGTCGACGCAGACTCGTTGATTATCGTTTGCTTGAAACTGGTGTAACTTCACCAAAATTACGCAGCCCTTTTTACTAAAGGGAGCATGAAAAAAACCTTGAGGGTTTCGAAAGTAGGTGCCCGCTGGGTAGTCGCCAGTTTCATCCGAAAATGTACCTTCCAGTACCAGGATTTCTTCACCTAACGGGTGACCATGTTTCGAAAAATGCGCGCCAGCGTCATAACGTACGATGCTGGTAGCGTGGCCGCGTTCGGCTTCTTCTCGAGCCAAGGGCTTGCGCCATACACCAGGAAGGGGGCTGGCGATCCAGCTGCGGTCATTGGCGTTAATAACAACGCGTTGGTTAAAATCCATATTCAACATTATGAGGCCTCGGTACGATTGTTATTTTACCTTCTTACGGAGTTAAAAACGTACTCAATTGGTCATTTATAAGTATAAACTCCCTCATTCCGTTCATTTTTGCCTTGCCAGAAAATAAAATTCAGGCTCGCGCAAATACCTCAAGATAAGCCCCTTCGTTTCAGCCCTGTTTTGACGACTCTTGAGCGCCTGATAGCTGCCCGGCAATAAACACAAAAAATGGCACACAGTAGGTCAGGATAGCAGGAATGGCTCGCAGTTCTGCCTCACCCATGAGCGCGTCATACTGATTAATAATCAATAATATTGTGCCCACTAAAGCTGCAATGGTCAGGCCTTTTATAATTATGATTCGATTTAGCATATTGTGATCGATTAGGCTGCTCGATTGGTTTTGTCTGCAAGCTTCTGAATAAATTTAACGATGTCCGTGACTCATAAAGCCACTGTACGCCTTCAATTTCCTTTTCGATGCGCAGGCAGGGGAGTTGAGATTGACCGCCGACTTTAATCAATTCTGAACGATACTTGGGCTGTTTGGAAATATCGCGCTATTCGATGTTCAGCCCGATTTGTTTAATGGCTTTACGCGTGAAGGCACAGAAGGGGCAAGCTGGGGAATGGTAGAGTGTGAAACCTGACACCCACTTAGCTGGTAATATTGCCGCTAAAATAGAGGTGCTCAATAATCAATAAATGTCATTTATTTTCAGCAGAATTTTAGTTCGATGCCGTGGGTCTTGTTCTCGACAGAGGTTACAGCTATCACGAAGCCTGTCGTGCCTTTGGGGTTTGTGAAACAGCGTTACGCCGCTGGTTAAAACAACGGTAATATGAACGCGAGGGTATTGGGCCAAAAGGCAAAGCACTGACGCCTGAATGGCAACACAGTCAGGCTCTTGAGAAACGTATACGACGATTGAGGCTGGCAAAAGATATATTACGTCGAGCTGTTTAACAGCAGCAGGGAGGTTGCGGGTAGCAGTACGGTTGTGGGCATGCTGCATGATTGAGGCGTAAAAATGGGGCGCTTTAAGGTCTAGCATTTGATGGTTGAGGCGGCACGGCTATGCAATCAGACCAGTCTGATCTCACAGCTACAACAGAGACCTGTCTCCGACAGCGGCGGAGCAACAACGTAACAAACTGTCCAGAAATACTTGACCACTACAGGTCACACATCAAGAGAAACGAGAAATTTAGCTTTGAACTCCTCATCATTCGTGCGCAATGGCAATAGGACGATTAAACAATCGTTTTCAGTGTGGCCAGCAATTTTTTTCGATACAGAAGAAAATGCCAGCGCTTGCCGCCCACCTGACGCCACAGCATGGAGGAGCGGATACCTGCCAGCAATACGCTGCGAATTTTATTGACCACCAGCGGGTTTTGCAGGTGCATGGCGTTGCCGGTGACCTGAATGCGGAAGCGGAAGGTGCTAAGGGTGTCTTCATAGATGCTGGCTAACGAGGCGAGGGTACGTTCGTGTGTGAGGTCAAAATGTTCCAGCCGGGCCTCCATTTGATCAATGCGGCTGCCCAATACTTCCATTAACGCATCATTATTTTGTAGTTTGCCCTGCAGGTTGATCAGCCCAATCGCATAACGTAGACGGTTGTTGGTGGGCTGTTTTTTATGCTCAAGCATGTCGCCTAGAGCTTTAAAACCAAGGCTCAGACCGGGTATGAAATTGACCTGGCCATCATAGATTTCTTCGATGGTAGCGGGGTTTGTTTTGAGAATACTGGCGAGACTGGTTTCAAAGTTTTCAGACGGCGCTGTGCCGTTATTAGCGAGTAATTCGACGAGCTCTGCGGCCTGTATAATGCCTGCCAGGGCAATCACTTCTTTGTAAAAGCTATTTTTCACGGTGATGTGTCCTGTGGCCGCTAATCTGCGATTGCTATATCGGAACCTGCCAGCGTTTTTAAAGCTTCGGTAATAATGCCGCCACCGAGGCAGACTTCGTCGAGATAAAAAACCACCGATTGACCGGGTGCTACGGCGCGTTGCGGCTGGTCAAATACAACGCGGCACTGGCCATTTTCAAGTAGCTCAACCTCACAGTGTTGATCTGACTGGCGGTAACGAATTTTTGCCGTACAGCGGAAACGCTCAGCGGGTGCTGCGCCGTTAATCCACGCCACGCCATCAGCAAGCAACGCCGGTGCAAACAGTTCTGGATGATCTTTGCCTTGCACAGCCAACAACTGATTTTTGTCCATAATTTTACCGGCCACGTACCAGGGCGATTCATCACGACCTTGCATGCCACCAATACCCAGCCCCTGACGTTGACCAATGGTGTGGTACATCAGGCCTTGATGCTGGCCGATTACTTCGTTGTCGGGTGTGACGATGTCGCCGGGCTGAGCAGGGATGTACTGTTTTAGGAAATCGCGGAAACGACGTTCGCCAATAAAACAAATACCGGTGCTATCTTTTTTGTTATGGGTAATTAACTCGTGTTGTTCAGCGATCTCGCGAACCTTAGGTTTATCGAGTTCGCCAATCGGGAACAGCGTTTTACTCAGCTGTTGCTCGGGTACCGCATGTAGAAAGTAACTTTGATCCTTGTTGCGATCAAGTCCGCGTAACAGGTAGCTGTGTTCACCTTCTCGGCGCAGGCGAGTGTAGTGGCCGGTGGCGATAAAATCAGCGCCTAGTTCTTCGGCATATTCGAGAAACGCCTTAAATTTGATTTCGCGATTGCAGAGGATATCCGGATTGGGTGTGCGGCCAGCACGGTATTCGTGCAGGAAATGCTCAAAGACATTATCCCAATATTCAGCGGCGAAATTAGCGGTATGCAATTTGATACCAAGACGATCACAGACCGATTGCGCATCGGCAAGATCTTCTTTGGCGGTACAGTACTCGGTGTTGTCGTCTTCATCCCAGTTCTTCATAAACAGGCCTTCGACCCGATAACCCTGCTGCATGAGCAGTAACGCCGATACTGAAGAATCAACCCCGCCGGACATGCCGACAATAACGAGAAGGTCTGAGTTTTGCATTTAAAAAGATACCAACTATTTTAACGGAAGAAACAGGCGCGCATTTTAACGTAGATAAGTAGCGAAGAGGAACCTGCACAGCGTTTTTGTTACGCTGAATTTACGTGTTAACGGCTTTGCGCGCAAAAATACGCTATTACTGTGCCTCAGCGGGCAGGTGCGAAATGCAATCCAACGGCAGGCGTTTGCCGTTGAGGTAGTCATCTATACATTGCAAGACCATCGGGCTGCGCAGCATATTGCTTTGCTCTTTTACCTGTTCACGTGACAGCCATGGCGCTTCTAGAATTCCGTCATCAAGTTCACGATCTTTGTCGTGACTAATGGCCGTGGCGGCGAACAGAGCGCGAAAATAGGTGGTTTCGTTCTCTGGCGATGTGTACAGATAAAAGCCCACCAGCGTATCAATATTTACGTGCCAGCCGGTCTCTTCAAGCGTTTCGCGTACCGCCGCTTCGAACAGTGTTTCGTCTTTGTCGACATGCCCGGCAGGTTGGTTGAATACGATTTTTTCATCTGAAACTTCCTTTACCATCAAAAAGTTGCCGTTGTTTTCTATAATCGTTGCTACGGTTAGATGGGGGTACCACAGATCAGTCATTGAACTACCTTTTTGATGTGCGTTTGGAGGCGTTATGTTTGCTGGTGGTGTGTTTAATTTTTTGGCCAGGCTTGTTGCGAGCGGTTGTTGTTTTAGCTTTGCTCGCTTTATTTCTGCCTTCACCGGTTTTGCCGTCGCGCCTGTTTTGGCTAGCAGGTTTTGATTTTATATCCACTGTTGGCGTATCAATTTCAACGGTTTTAAATTCACCGGGCTGTAAGTTTTCCAGCCGCCAGTCACCAATAGCGGCGCGGATCAAACGCAGGGTAGGGAAGCCTACGGCCGCCGTCATACGTCGTACCTGGCGATTGCGTCCTTCACTGATTTTGATCTCTGCCCAGCTGGTGGGGATTTCTGCGCGGTAGCGAACCGGCGGATTGCGTGGCCAAATGCTGGGTTCTTCAATACGTTTGGCCTTGGCCGGGCGCGTCAGCCCATCGTTAAGTTCGACGCCTTTGCGCAGAACCTCCAGCGCCTCGTCACTGATTTCACCCTCGACCTGCACCCAGTAGGTTTTTTCAAGTTTGTGATTGGGATGCGCAATACGATGCTGCAATTGACCGTCGTCAGTTAACAGCAATAAACCTTCAGAGTTGTAATCCAGTCGACCCGCTGCGTAGACGCCCGATTGCGTAATAAAGTCAGCCAACGTAGCGCGACCTTTTTCATCGGTAAACTGAGATAACACGTCGTAGGGTTTGTTGAATAGAATAAGAGTGCTCATGAGAGACAACGCTTTATAATTAAAGTGGCGTATTGTACAGCTGAGGGTCTTCTATGTATCCACGTTAGGTTACCAAACTAATGGATTTAAACGGGCAGGGATAGGGTGTGATACCTAAGTCGTATCAAAATCCATCGTTTAGGTTATTTGCAGCCCACGAATTCTATTTGGAAACTGAAAAATGTGCGGGGAAGTAGTGGGCGCCATGTAGTATTCCCTCCCAAAGCAAGCTAGCATTAGGTTATAACGCGTGTGGCCCAAACATCTGGCTAAACTGACGCCGAATTTGTGATAGGTAAACATCAAAGCGGCGCAAAAGTGACACATAAAATTGAAAGCATGCCCTGATTCACTGGAGACTGTTAATGGCATATAACAAAATTTCTGTTCCTGCGGATGGCGAAAAAATCACCGTCAATGATGATTTATCGCTGAATGTTCCAAACCGTCCAATTATCCCTTTTATTGAAGGTGATGGTATCGGCGTAGATGTCACGCCGCCAATGATCAGCGTCGTGGATGCAGCGATTAAAAAGGCCTATAACGGTGAACGCTCTCTCGCGTGGATGGAAGTCTATGCCGGTGAAAAAGCAGTTAATACCTATGGCGGTGATGAGTGGTTACCGGGCGAAACCCTGGAAGCATTCCAAGAGTTTGTCGTCGGCATTAAAGGGCCTCTTACTACACCGGTAGGTGGCGGTATTCGTTCTCTTAACGTGGCGCTGCGCCAAGAGCTTGATTTGTATACCTGCTTGCGTCCTGTGCGCTGGTTCACCGGTGTTCCGAGCCCGGTAAAAGAGCCGGAAAAAACCGATATGGTGATTTTCCGTGAAAACTCTGAAGACATTTACGCAGGTGTTGAATGGGCTGCCGGTACACCGGAAGCCGATAAACTGATCAGTATTTTGCAAACAGAATTTGGTGTTAAGAAAATCCGTTTCCCTGAAAACTGCGGTATCGGTATTAAGCCTGTTTCCAAGCAAGGTACAGAACGCCTGGTACGTCGTGCGATTCAATACGCGGTCGATCATGATCTGCCCAGTGTGACGTTGGTTCACAAGGGCAACATTATGAAATTCACCGAAGGTGCCTTTAAAGAGTGGGGCTATGAGCTGGCAGTTAATGAGTTTGGCGCTACACCGTTGCACGGAGGTCCTTGGCAGGTGATCAAGAACCCGAATAATGGCAAAGAAATTGTCATTAAAGATGTGATTGCTGATGCCATGTTGCAACAGATTCTATTGCGCCCGGAAGATTACAGCGTGATTGCTACCTTGAACCTCAACGGTGACTTTATCTCTGACGCGCTGGCTGCTCAAGTGGGCGGTATTGGTATTGCGCCTGGTGCAAATATCAGTGATCGCGTGGCCATTTTTGAAGCTACTCACGGCACCGCGCCTAAATATGCGGGTTTGGATAAAGTGAACCCAGGTTCACTGATACTGTCTGCTGAAATGATGCTGCGACATCTGGGCTGGGGAGAAGCAGCGGATTTGATTATCAAAGGCATTGACGGCGCTATTCTTGCCAAAACAGTCACTTATGATTTTGAACGCCTAATGGATGACGCAACCTTGCTGTCATCCACTGAGTTTGGTGAAGCCATTATTGCTAATATGTAAACACTAAACCGAAGTGCTTGGTTAGTTGGGAAGCCCGGTTTAAGCCGGGCTTTTTGCTTTTTTGGATGGCAATAAAAGTACAAAATTACGCCATTTTCGCGTGTTATAGGCCCACAATTACGGTCTAATTATTTATAAT
>Ga0209292_1004341_pt1 | contig 15000 bp, 9 predicted proteins | sample GOMGulsemesocosm_2_FD_184634 | JGI IMG/M metagenome (GOLD analysis project Ga0209292, IMG submission 184634) | Methane-oxidizing microbial communities from mesocosms in the Gulf of Mexico - GOM9C Gulf of Mexico (SPAdes) (version 2) | ecosystem: Environmental > Aquatic > Marine > Cold seeps... | reverse complement strand
GCAGCATAATTGCTAGATTATGTGCCCGTCAAAGTTAAAAAAGTTTTTGCGGACCGGTAGTTCAGCTGGTTAGAATGCCGGCCTGTCACGCCGGAGGTCGCGGGTTCGAGTCCCGTCCGGTCCGCCACTTTTCTTGTTAGGAATCATTTAGTTAGTCGGTATTTCTTCGCCTTCATCTGCTTTATCTTCGTCGTGTTATTTTCAGTGCATGCCATTTGATCATCAAGTGCATATCTATTTCTATCTTGCGCCGTTTCCTTACTCGTAATGCTGGCGCCACTTTATTCTCTCGATATTTTTTTGACATGAAAACTTCTCATATTTTAAAAAGGAGCCGGTAGGCTCCAAAGGGGAAGAAGATAGAAAACTGCTTAGATACCCGCATCAAAAACAATGCGTCCATCAAAAATGGTCGTCACCACCTGCGCTTCCTGAATTGCGACGAAATTCTTCTGCTCCGCCAGTTTGACGATATTGCGATCGATAATCACGATATCGGCAAGCTTGCCTTTCTCTAGTGAACCAAGCCTGTCATCGTGTTTCATGAGGCGGGCGGCATTGATTGTGAACGCTGCCAAAGTCTCGTGGACATCGAGTACCTGCGACGCATTGAGAGCCTTGCCTTCCATCTCGCGTGTCATCGCTGCTTTCATGTTTCGGAAGGGGCGAGAGCTGCGGCTTTCAACGGGAGCGTCGCTGCCAAAAACCGGTATTCCACCAGCGTCGATGAATTTTCGGAAAGCGTAGGCGTTTTGCATATAGTAGTGTTTAGGGTTGTACAGGTCTGCAATGCCATTGACCTTGTCTATGAATGGGATCACGAGAGAATCGTAGTCGGGGTAGGGTGTCGCCCAGTTGAATGTGAAGACCCCATAAGTGCCAAGCTCTCCTAGCTGATTGATATCCTCATTTTTCGCGATCTGCAGGTGTGTAATACTTTGGGTTAAGCCCGCCGATTGCGCCACTGCGTTTGATGCGGCAAAAGCGTTTGCGGTATCTTTAGCCGCATTATCGCCAATGGAGTGCACGTGAAGGTGAAAGCCAGCCTTCACGGCAGCCTCAGACAGGGCGCTCAGGTCTTCCGGAGAATAGGTTAAGCGCCCATAGTGTCGGTTTGCCTTGGTAGTGGCGTCATAGCCTGTTATCTCCATCTTCCCCCCATCCCCCACGGTAAAAACTGGTTTGCGGAAGCCGTCCAGCATCGCAGAGTTGGGTGGTGACGACGGGCTCGTATGTGGGTTTCCTTCAAGTACATCGTCGGCAAATATTTTGACCGCGTTTGCCTGTACTAGAGGGTGGTCGGTGAAGTCACTCCGTAAAGCCGTGACCCTGGCTATCTCCTTTTCTATCCAGTCCGACTCAGTTGAATCATCGTCAATTCTAAAGGCCATGCGCAAGCGAAAAGTCATGTCGCCTTCCTTGGCTAACCACTCTAGATCCTTCAAGGCACTCGGATGAACTGACGGATGCTGGATGGAGGTGATGCCATTTCGGGCGAGAGCGGCTGCGACTTTTGGCATCTTGGCGGCCGGCGTCATCGCGTCATCAAGGAAATTCTTGTCTACTTCGAGCAGCATGCGCCTAGCGGCCTCGTTGACGTAACCTGTCAGCTGTCCATCCGTGTTCAGGGGTATATAACTCTGGATATCGGCGTAGGTTGTTGAGAGTGTCTCCGCGGTTATCGGGACGTCCGGAGCATTGAACGTGGCGCTGTTAGCCGCTGCGGAATGACCATCCGCTGACCAGAGCACCACGCGTACATTCTTTGATATCGCGTCCAGCGCATCAATCATGGTCGGATGACTGGCGCTGGGTGTATTGCCGCTGTACCCATTCCAGTCAACAATTGGCATCCAATCGCCGGCTGCTGGTTCTCGTTTTGACAGGCATGCTCGGCCAATTTCAACGATCTCATCGAGCGAGTAAGCGACATTATCAAAACTGCAGAAGTCCTCTACGATGGTATCGGTCACGTGAATGTGCATGTCGTGCAGGCCAGGTAGAACCATGCTCCCCTGCAGGTCGCGAATGTTGGTTTTTGGGCCGCGGTGCTTGAGTACCTCGGCGTCTGTACCGATGGCAATGATTCGATTGTCCTGAATGGCTAGGGCTTCGGCGATACTGCGGGATGCGTCCACCGTATAGATATAGCCATTTGTCAGTATCATGTCCGCTGAATGTTCGGAATCTGCTGAGCGCGCGATGGCACTTGCGTGCAATCCAAAAAGTAAAGCAGACACGACTGCGCCGGCGTAAAGTGTTGTTTTCTTTTTCATGGAATGGCCTCGTTAAGCGTACGGTTTATTATTTTGAATTCTTCATCATTGTTGTGCTATAGGGCTGGCATCGCGACAAGGAGTTTCCTTGTATTCCGATGGATTAACACGCCAAATATGTCCGTTGTGTAGCCATGCATCAACGCTGCGACCTTTCTACTTTACGAGCAGGTCGTCTGCATATCCTACGACGAGGCTGAGGCTTGTTTGGCGTATTGTGCCCCTTGAATATTTGGCGGCTCGCTTATTTCGATTTAAGAAAAGCTGTGGTTATTTTACCCGTCACGTTTATGGGTTTCGGTTTGACAAGCTACAAAATGTGAATTATTACTCATGTTATCCGAGGGTGGCATTTGTTTGCAAGCAGAAATGTTAATGTCCTCCGGGTGAATAGAAAAAGAGAAAGAGTTTGCTTTGGGGGGGGGGGCGTGACGACACCGGTCTTCTGAAATTGCTATCCCAAATACGTTCCATCGAGCGTTACGAGCATATAGTTGTCAACTGCAGCAGCGCTGATTGAAGAGAGGGGCTACCACGCGCCAAAAACAGCGACGATCGCAGAGCGTGTTGGGGTGCGGGTATGTTCCTTTTGCCAATTTTTCCCCAGCAGTTATGCGGTGCTGACAGTTCTCGTTGAGTGCTGGCTGGTGGCGGATGATGTGGCGCTTGCTGAAGTTGAGTCCGGCGTCTTGCCGATATCATGAACAGCTATGATGTTAGGCGAGTGGGCCAGGGGGGATGGCGATTGCAGCTTATCTCACAATTGTCGTCGATGCGGCCGGCATGTCGATTGCGACCGAAAACCTTCGGCGAGCAGCAATGTAAGCACGGTCCTCCTAGCTACCGATCATTGATTATTCGTCAGGTACGCCTGAGTAGCCCAGCTAAGTACTACCTGATAGAAGCTCCCTATTTTGTTTTCTGCGTTATTAATTATGACGCCCGTGCCCTGATGCTCAATATTAAATAAATTACAATTCACATAATATTAAGGCTTGAAGGTATGTGAATAATTATTCATATAAGCTTGAGGTTTGAAATTATATGAATTATGATTCACATAACGTAAGGTCGAACCACGACTAAACTGGGAGACGGGGATGATTCGAATGCAGGCCAATATATTAGTGTTTATGTTGTTGGTGGTTATGAGCGCGTTGGCAAGCGCAGAGGCACCACGATTTACTTGGCACGACAAAGGGCGCGTGCCATTCCAGGCATCGCAGGTCGATCCGCGGTTTTCATACATGATGTATGTGCCGAGTGACTACGATGAGAATGCGACGAAAACCTATCCTTTATTAGTGTTGGTGCATGGTACTGAGCGTGGGCCGCACCACTACTTGGATCAAAACGCTGAATTTGCTGAAGAGAATGACGTCATTTTATTGGCTCCGCTATTTCCCGTGGGGACGCATGGCGGCAAAGATCTCGAGAATTACAAACTGGTCGAGTATAAGGGCACGCGCTACGACCTCATCCTGCTGTCAATGGTTGACGAAGTCCTATCAAAGTATCGAATTGACGGTAACAAGTTTAACCTTTTCGGTTTTTCCGGTGGCGGTCATTTCTCACATCGATTTTTCTATCTGCACCCGCATCGACTCAGTGCTCTCTCGATCGGCGCGCCGGGAATGATCACACTTATTGACGATGACAGTGACTGGTGGGTCGGTACACAGGATATCTACTGGAAATTCAATGCGCGGATGAACCTGGATGCAATGCGCTTGGTGGATGTACAAATGGTTATTGGTGAGAAAGACCTGAATGGCTGGGAAGACGAAATAGAGAAGAGTTCTCCCTATTATATGGGTGAGAACACCCCCGGCGCATCGTACAACGCGGCTGGAAAAAATCGTCAGGAGCGCATGAAGAACCTCAAAGCAAACTATGAAGACCACGGAATCGATGTGGTGATGGAGGTAGTCCCGAACGCAGGTCATGATCAAACATACATGTTTCCTTCCATGCAGAAGTTTGTTTTGAGCAAAATGAATGACTGAGGAAAGAAGTAAATCCGCGGCCGGCAGATGCCCGAGCACTGGCTTCGGACCTTGTTCTATAACATGTGGCCGGGAAGTAAACGCGAATTCGTACTAGCCGTCTTATTGTAATTATAAGTTCATATTATTGGACGTATCTACAACGCATTCTTTTAATGCTGAATAATAAAAAGGGAAGAAATAGTTATGAAGAACCGAAACCCGATACAATGTAAAAAGACAGCCTTGGCTGTGGCGATATCTTCTGTCTTGATGGCCTCAGTTGTCGCTGTAGCAGAAGAGCAGGAGCCAGAGAAGGATTCACAGGAACTCGAAGAAGTGCTGGTCCAGGGTCAGTTCCAGCAATCGTTGATTAACCGCATTGCAGTTTCTGAACAAGAATTGCCGTTTACCCTGGATGTGATTGATCGTGAATTTCTCGAGGCGCGTAATTTCACCCGCCCCATTGAAGCGCTAACAACCTTGCCGAATATCGCTAGATTTGACGATAGAGTCGGTTCGGGGACTACCAGCTTCCGATCTCGTGGTTTTTACGCGCCAATACTGGTCGATAACCGTCATCAAAACGATTTTAGAGGCATGGGCGCCCGTGATAACTCTTTTGTGGAGCGTTACGAAGTCCTTAAAGGGCCTGCGTCTATCGCATCTGGCCCAGTGGGTGCTGGCGGTATTATCAATACCGTGACTAAAACCCCTCATGCTGATGAGGCCTATTCATTCAAGCTTCGCGCGGATCAATATGGTTCTGCGGGTATTGATTTTGATGCCAATGTAGGTGAAATAGCTGACGGCGTATTATTTCGTGTCAGCGGAGCACAGCGAGACTTTAGTTTCGCTACCGATGCTACCGGCCGTACCACCACGGCTATACGTCCAGTCGTCGTGTTTGATCTTGGTTCAAGCACGACAGTAAAAGCCAGCGCTGCTTATCGTAAAGTAGAGTCAAACCCTAACTTTGGCCTTCCACTGACGACAGAGGGCGAAATCCCACATATCTTTGATACGGATACCTTTGGTGGCCTGACTGATGGTAAGTCAAATACAAAAGATACCATGCTTAATATAGAGGTAAATCATGAGTTCTTAGACAACTTGACGCTGACGGTACGTGGCAGCAAGCAATCGACGGATAACGATTATAAGCACCTTGGCGGCATCTATGGTTATAGTGACAGTGGTCGAGGCTTAGATCTTGAGGGTAATAATTCTGTCTATGTGGTTGATAACGCTGCTGTCAATGAAATGGATGCTGAATTTATCGATGCTCAGCTTAGTTATGAAATGTCGCTATTTGGGCAGGACGCTAACATTGTGGTTGGTGCCGCTAGCTCTGAAAACACTCGATCTAGAGATTTCCCAGAGAGCTATGAATGGAGAGAGATCTCTCTAGACGATGTCAACGTTCCGATTTATGGTTGGGACGATGAAAATTATGGCGCCCTTTCCACATTTGATGCCATCGGCCACAAGCTTCAATCGGTATACAGTGAAGCGGTCATCCGCCCAGTTGAAAACCTGACTGTGATAGCAGGTATACGCTTAGACGAGCTGGAGCAAACCTATACTCGTAGAGGGCGCGATTCTGTATATGATGACAGTGAAGTCACTACAAGGCTGGGCGGATCATATTCTTTAAATGATGAATTAAATGTATATGCGAGTTTTGCCCAAGCTTTCGTTCCGCAGTACCGAGGTAAAGCAGATGGTTCGGCGGCAGAAGCAGAAACCTCAGACGGTATTGAGTTTGGTGTGAAAGGCTCAGCGATGGATAACAGAGTGACTTTCAGTGCAGCTGTATTTTCAACGACACGAAAAAACATAGCGGTTACAGATCCTGACAATACAGATTTCGCCATCAGTATCGGTGAGTTGGACGTTCAAGGTTTCGAGTTTTCAAGTGTCACCACGCTTAATGACGCGTTAAGTCTTACATTCAATTTTGGTTATACCGATATTGAGTTAAGTGAAGAAGACGAAGATTTAGGTGTTGCTTTACCAATATTCCCGAAAACAAGTGGTAGTTTATACCTTAACTATGTCTTTCTATCGGGTGCGTTGGATGGTCTGAATATTGGTGGTGGTTTCCGACACGTGGGTGACAGTGAAGGGTGGACCAGAACCTGGGATGCTTACAATGTAGCTGACTTAAACTTTTCTTACCCAGTAACAGACGACATCAAAGTATCTCTCGATGTATTGAATCTAACGGATGAACTGTATATTGAAAATACCGCATCAAGCGGTCCGAATAGGCACTCCTATGGTGCTGTATTTGGTGCGCCTCGTACTGTGACCATGTCACTTCGTTGGGATTTCTAGGAGGTTTAGTCAGTCAATGGACAATACCAACGCCCTACAGGCAAAAGATTGGTATAACCGTGGTAATCAACTCAAGCGCGACGGTGATTTCACCGCCGCGCTTGATGCGTTTAGGCGGTCTATAAAACTTAACCCAAAGGTTGCGGCCCCGTGGATAGGGGTGGCCAAGCTGCTTGACGGCAACAGTCAGTTTGAAGAAGCCAGACAATGCTTAATGCATGCGGTAATGGCTGATCCAAGATACGTGATGGCGCGCCAAATGCTCGCCTCAAGTCATCAGCGATTAGGCTATGTTGAGGAGGCAAAGCGTGAATATGAAAATGCGTTAAGGCTTGATCCAAATTCGGAGATAAGTCATTTTGGCCTCGGCCAATTGTTCGAAGACCTTGGCGAACCAGAGCAAGCTGTCAATACTTATCGCAAAGCAATAAAGCTTGCGCCTAATAAGATGAATGCACTGGCCAACATTCTTGGCCTAAGCAGACAGGTCGACGTCTCTGCTGAAATTGAACAGGCAGAGACTGTGTTAAATGATCTCAAGCCTTCTGACAAAGCGCTAGTTGCTTATGGTTTGGGTAAAGCGTATCAACAGCAAAAAAGCTATGACGACGCGTTCAATGCTTTTGCAACCGCTAATACGGCACGTCGAGAAGCCTCAAAGCCTTTTATCAAAGCAAACTTTGATACGCGCATTGATGAATTGATAACGCTTTTTTCAGCTGAATTTTTTAAAGAGCGCCAAACGTGGGGTGACACCAGTGAGCGCCCAGTATTTATCGTGGGGCTGCCTCGTTCCGGCACTACCATGACTGAACAAATTCTTGCTTCTCACTCTGCCTGCTTTGGTGCTGGTGAGTTGGCCGTGTTAACCGATTTAGCAACGGGCACCCCTGGGCGGTTAGACGATGAAACCACCTGTTGGCCCGACTGTGCACCTCGGCTTTTGCAGGATCAAATTGCAGCGATTGGTCAGGAATACAATGCAGCTTCGGGGCAGAGATCTTTCGAGTCGGCAGTTCGGGTGGTCGATAAGCAACCACTTAATTTTTGGCATTTAGCTTTGATTGCTATGGCCTTGCCGAATGCGCGGATCATCCATTGCACCCGTGATATTCGAGATTGTGGCGTTTCAATTTTCACGCAGAATTTTAGTGAGGAACAAAACTGGTCGACTGATCTCGATGATATTGTTTACTACTGGAAGGGCTATCGTAGGCTGATGGCGCATTGGCAACAAGTCACGGGTTTGAAAATACTTGAGGTCGCTTATGAGGACACAGTTGCAGATCTGGAAACACAAGCGCGACGCCTGCTCGAATTCTGCGATCTTCCTTGGACGGATGATGTGCTCGCCTTCCATGAGAAGGCAAGTGTTGTGCAAACGCCAAGTCGTTGGCAAGTAAGACAGCCGCTTTACAAGAGTTCACTGGCCCGCTGGCGCCATTACGAGGACCACGTTGGGGCCTTGATTGCTGCGGCAGGGGAGTAAGCCTTAGTGCGGAGTTTGACTACTCCTAATATTACCGCCGCTTTGGATCTCCCAAGTAGGAAGTATGCCCTCGTGTCACTAGTGATTTCAGCACAAGATCTGATGAATTTGAATCAATGACAAGAAACCAACAATTGGAGTTGCCGTAAATATGAGAACAAGAACAATTATTGCTATTGCCCTGCTCGTAATGGGGATCACTGGCTGCGTCTCGTCGCATGATCCTGGGGCCGAGCTGGTGCTGACCAACGCGAAAATATATACCGTCGATAATGAGGCATCTTGGGCCGAAGCCGTCGCGATCCAGGATGGCAAGTTTGTATACGTTGGTGGAAAGGAAGGCGCCGAGCGTTTCGTTGGAGAGGCGACCAGAAAAGTCGACCTGGCCGGTCGATTTGTTCTGCCCGGGCTTATTGACGGACACACACACCCCGGCTATATCGGCGTGGAGCAGTTCGGAGAACGACTTCCTACCACGGGCCATGAAGACTTGATGTCTGCCGCCAAAGAGCGCTCAGCCAATCGGCCTGGCGACGATTGGCTGCGGCTGTGTTGCTGGGCGCCCAAATCTTACGTCAGTGGGCGTAAAGGGCCGAATAAGAATGATTTGGATGCGGTGGTATCTGATCGACCGGTCTGGATCAATAGTCGATCGTGGCACAGCTACTGGTTGAACTCGAAGGCACTCGAGGTTCTCGGGATTGACGAGAATTCGGCCGATCCGAGGTCGGGCGTTGCGGTGTACGACCGCGATGACAATGGTCAGCTGACCGGCTGGGTCAAAGAGGGTGCGGGGTGGCAGCATTTTTCCGATATTTTTCCAGTTGACGTCGAGCTGCACAGGGAGAGCATGCGAGCGTTTCTGGATACTCTAAGTGAGCACGGCGTAACAACGCTCTATGATGGCGGCAACTTTGGCTATGAAGACGAAGTGTACAGCTACCTGGCGGAGCTGGAGCGAGCGGGCGAATTGCCCGTGCGCTACGAAGGTACCTACCAAATTTTTGTACCTGCGAGAAGGCATCTGGCCATCGCTGAGATGCGTCGTCTCCAAGAGTCTTATGGCGGTGAACGTCTGCGTTTCCGTACGATCAAGCTTTTCATGGACGGCATCAACTCGAACCGCACGGGGGCCATGTTGGAGCCGTACTCAGACATTCCTGACTCCGTATCGGAGACCATGCTAAGCACACAAGAGCTGCGCGATTTTCTGCTTGAGTTGCACAAGGAGAAGCTGGATCTGCATGTTCATGTTGTCGGTGACCTTGCCGTACGCTCTGTTCTCGACGCTGTAGAGGCGGCTCAAGCTGCTGTTGATGGTGAATTCTACCCCCGCGTGACACTTGCGCACTTGCATCAAGTTACTCCCGCTGATCTGCCTAGATTTGCTCAGTTAGGCGTGACGGCCAACTTTACCGCCTGGTGGCATCGAATGGGGAGGCGTGGATCCGACCCTGTACTCGGCACAGAGCGTCATGCAAGGTTGTATGACGTAACAGCATTACTTGATGCGGGCGCTAACGTCACATCCTCGAGCGATGATTGGCGTTTGAGCGTTCTTACCCCGTTTCTCGGTATACAAACGGGTCATGTCCGCAGGGCGCCGGCAAAATCAGCGAACGATCGCAGTGCCGAGGTGGTACTTGGCCCGAAAAATCCGTCCCTTAGCCGGATGATCGAAGCCTACACGCGCAATGGCGCCTATCCGTTCCGGATGGAAGATCAGATAGGCACCATCGAGGTGGGCAAGATCGCAGATCTTGTCGTTCTAGACCAGAACCTGTTCGAGATGGACAAATATGCAATTCACAAGTTAAAGCCCTCCATAGTCATTATGGAAGGCCAGTTACTCCATGGCGAGCTTTTACCGTGACCAAAGTAATAGAAGTATTGAGGCGCAGCGAGGACTATACCGGGTTGAACCACATAGGGTCAGTTGACGGCGCCAGTGAGGGTCTAAATTGATAAAAATATCTAGGCTGGCGTTGCTTCTGGGGCTTTTATGTGTCCGTGAGGTAGCCGCAGACGATAATGTTTTTGAGCCTTTTGGCACCTTGAACATTGCCTATGATTGGCGCAACGATGCTTTAGATGAGCTAGACGAGAACGACTGGCAAAGCTATTCATCTAAAATAGGTTTTGTCGGGCACTACCATGTGCTAGACGGACTTGAAGTTGTTTATCTGTGGGAGGAGAGCATCTACCCGATTCACGGCGGAGCAGAGTTTTCAGATTTGACAGAGTTGGGAAAAGCCATTGTTGGCGTACGCGGACAGTTGGGAACGTTAATGTTTGGTACCTATGACACGCCGCTTAATATGGCGCAGCTAGGGGTCGATCTGTTCAGTGATCAAGGGGGAGACATAGAGGCTCTGGTTGCGGGTGAAATCACTGTCGACGATACCGTGTTTTATTACTCTCCGGCATGGAATGGCTGGCGGGTACAGGCGATGCATGTTCCTTCGGATGATGATTTTTCCAGCAGCGCTTCGGTGTCTCTACGGTATGAATCTGACGATGTGAATCTGGGATTTGCCTTGGACTCCAATATGCGACCCAATAACCTTCCAGTTGAATACACCAGCGTGCGTGATACCTATAGGCTGGCCGCTCAATATACCCCAGGGGAGTGGTCTTTTGGCCTGCTGATTGAGCGCTCGAATAAACAAGGGGGGCTAGAAAATAAATGGGCTTCCGCCTATATAAGTAGCGTGAGCTATAAGCTAGGCAAGATTGCCGCACTCGCTCAATATGGACAATCTAATATAGTGGGAGATAATGTTAAGAGCAGAAACTTGGGCTTAGAGTTTCATTTTTTCGACGGCATTAAGGCCTATTTGTATCACTGGGACTATAGTAATGCCCGTCAGATTGACATGGTATCACTGGGTCTGAAACTGACGTTCTAAATGCAAAAAATTCCCGCCGTCCGCCAGAAGACAGGGCCGGGAACAAATCAACGATGTGCCGGGCAAAGGGCCAACATCGATGTGGTGAGATAAAGAGACATTCACCTGACAACGACAAGGGCAGCAGCATTTTCACTTATCACTTACCCCAAATGGGTGTGAGGCGTGATATGAATTGCCAATTTATACCGGAGATAAATAATGAAATTCAGTTCTTACGCAGTCGCCTTTTGCTTGGCGGCAACCCTTACGGGCCATTTAGCAAATGCCCAAACCTATATTATCGTGCGCCACGGAGAAGTAGAACAAAATGACAGCGATGATCCCCGTCTCTCACCGCAAGGGCTTGCCCGTGTTGAAAACCTCAAGGAAGTCATCAAAGGCACAGTGCCCGATTTGGTCATTTCAAGCCACCTGAGTAGAACTCACCAGACAGCTGTCGCATTTACCGGCGATGCTGCCGCAGTAGAGGTCGTAACTCTTGACTACATCAAAGGGGCGCCACTTTCTGCTACGATCGCGGCGTATACTGAGAAATTGACGAAAAGACTATTGGACGTTAGGGAGGACAAGGTTGTATTTGTTTCAACACATGGCCATGTACTCCCCACTCTTGTGAAGAACCTATCAGGCGTTGATATAGCTCACACGAGTTGTGAGTATGACCATCTCGTCACGGTGACGAAACTAGGCGGTAAAGCTACCGTGACACATGGCCGTTACGGCGAAAAAACACCGGCCTGTAAATAACACGCGCATAAATAAAATCCCTGAAGAAGGTAATTCTTCAGGGGCTGCTTCAGCCCGTGACGATGAACTGTCCCATCATGCCCCTGTCTTCGTGCTCCAAAAGATGGCAGTGGTACATAAAGGGGAAAGTCTCCGTTGCAGTGTGGTCATAACGAACGATAAACTTGGACTTTTGATCCACGGAAACCGTGTCTTTCCAGCTTCTTAGGTGGCTGGCGGGTTCTTTGCCGTTGATGTCGAGTACTTGGAAGGAGCAGCCGTGAGCGTGAAAGTTGTGAAGGTCCCCCTCGAGCTCCCATATTTCCACCACTCCACGTTTGACCCGTTCGTCGATACGCGTCATGTCCATTAGTTTTTCATTGATAACCATGCGTCCGTTTTTAGTTGTTTCGAGTACGAATTTGCGGGTCACCTCAGCCGCGGAAGCGCTAAACCAGTCGATCCTGTTCAGACGGCTGGGAATAGTTGCGTCGGAATCTGTGGCAATGCGTCTGTCGACGGTAAAGTGTGCGATGGTCTGCTCGCCTTGAATCGGGTCGAAGAGCGGGTAGTTCTCGTCGGTGCGTTCGGCTGCTACCGAGCGTAATGTGGCCGGAAGACCATCGGAAAAATCAACCAATAGCTCGAAACGTTCGCCTGGTCCAGCAAACAATGTGGTGACCTCGACGGGCGATTCCAGAAAACCACCATCTCCGGCGACCACATGAAAAGCTCTGCCGTCGGCGAAGGCAAAATTAAAGAAGCGACCGTTGGAACCGTTCAGGAGCCTCAGCCGTACTAAGCCGCGAGGCACGTTCGTGCGTGGTTGAATGATACCGTTGACCATAATGTGCTCCGCGTAAAAGCGCCCCTTACCGCGTTCGTTGTAAAGTAATGTGCCGTCGTCATTAAAGTCCTTGTCTTGAACGACAAAGGGGAGATCATCGATGCCGTAGCGACGCGGTAACGGCAGCTTGTCGCTATTGTCGTCATCAATGAAAATCATACCGGCTAGGCCCTTATAGACCTGTGGGCCTGTCTTGCCGTGCGTATGGCTGTGGTACCAAGGAACCGACGCCTCCTGCACAATGGGTAAAACCGGTGACCAGCTCTCGCCCGGCGCCATGGTTTGGTGCGGCCCGCCGTCGAGATCACCGCTCACATGCAGGCCATGACCATGCACCGCCACAGGTTCGGAGATTGCGTTTTCATATCGAAGAGACAGCTCAGCGCCACGCCGCACTCTCAATACTGGGCCTAGGTAATCCTGGGAAAATCCCCAGGTGGGTGTTTTGCGCCTGCCATCGAACGACCAATTGCCCTCCTGTATCCGCAGGTGAATCTGTCCCTGAGACGCTTGCTTGATCGATGGAATTGGCATTGCAGGTCTGTCGGGTGTGTCGGCAAAGCTCAGGCGGCTGATCGCAGGTAGGGTCAAGGCGCCGGCCATTCCGGCGATGACCTTTCTTCTCGTTATACTCATCGGTGTGATCCTTAAGGGCAGCTTTTAATTGTCAGTATCGCGACAGGAGAGTTTTATTTTTTATTTTTTATTTTTTTGCAGTCTGCGTTTAATACACGCCGGCATTGTAATTTATTTCCATGAGTATAACGTGAAAATAAATTCATAATATAGTTTGTGACTTTACGGAGCAACGAGGACCAGGAATGTAACTTTTATACGCAAAGTCCGCCACATTGTTGTTCACTACCACGTAGTGCCTGTGATTAGTGCTCGCATTTTTCTTCTTGCAGATTGGTAAGGGGCTTGCTTGTAAGATAAAACTGATAGACAAATGAATAAATGTGAATGATAATTCACTTTGGTGAGGTTCATTTAATTTTTTTAGGAGCGTTTCTAGTGCGTGCTTTGAATTTTCTAACTTTTGTTGTTCTATATTTTCTAACTTTTGTTGTTCTATGCTTTATAACTTATTCTGTCACGGCTAACGAAAATATTGCTGCGACACGCGGTGCGAATAATGGATTGCTATATCGTGAGACGGCGGTCAAAAACCTGCCTAGCTCAGCAACAGGTTGGGATTATATCAAGTTTCAGCCAGGGACATCTCGTTTGTATATGGCGCGAAAGGCCGATGGATTAACCGTCTTTGACGTTAGCGAGATGAGGGCTGTCAAAACGGTCGATAATTCAATTGGAGCCAATGGGCCTTTGCTGCTACCGGAAATTAATCGCGGATATGTCGCGATGACGGATGGCACATTATTAAGTCTAGAATTAGATACATTGGAGGTTCTGGATCGTGTATCACTCGCCGAAAATATAGCGCTTAATAGCGGTATATTGAACCCGGATACGGGTGAGCTGCACTTCATCACAGGCATTAATAAAAATGAGCCTAAGTCACATTGGTATACTCTTAATCCAACAACAGGAGAGCTTCTTAAGAGTAAAGAGTTTCCGTTCATGAAGATGGATGACCCTGCGCCTGATGGGCAGGGAAATTTATACGCACCTGTACTTATCGATAAGCTTTTACTCAAACTTGATGCCAAAACACTGGCAGAAAAACATCGTTGGTCCGTAGGTTGCCTAGTTGCTAAAGTTCGGTATTTAGAGGACGTAAAACGCATCATTGGCGCGTGCCGGGGTGAAAATTCTCAGGTTTTTGTATTTGATCCTGCAAGGGGAATAAAAACTGCGCAAGTTTCCATTGGCGACGGTATAGACGGCATTGCGATTGATCATAAAAGAAAACGGATCATAACCAGTGATGGCGTTGCTGGCAATTTAAGCGTTATCGCCATGAATGGGGTAGATGAACTTGAATATCTGGGGCTTGTGAATACAAGTGTTGGGTCTCGCATGATGGATATGGACAAAAGAACTGGAAAACTTTATGTCGTCAGTGCTCAATTTAGTAAATTGATTGATAAGGACACGGGAGCGTTAGTGAGAACATATCACCCTGACACCTTTAAAGTACAAGAATTCACGCCGGATTAAATTTTGTGAAGTTAGAGGAGAGTTTATTAGGTGTTGGAGGTAATTTCCTTGTCGTCTATCATTTTTATTGAGAAAAATACTTCGCGTATGGAAAAACCTCAATTGAAACCTTGTTAAGTAAAAGGAATGTTAATAGGGTGTCGAGAGTAATGGGTCGTCCAGAAAATAATCTCGGATCCTGGTGCAGTGGAAGACCGATTACACCCATAATCTCTTAGAATTATGACGTAGTGACATCAAGCCCTGTCAAATTGATCTCAATTAGATGGGCTCGATAGTCAACGCCGGAAGCAGCGCAAATGCT
>Ga0209292_1004340_pt1 | contig 15001 bp, 8 predicted proteins | sample GOMGulsemesocosm_2_FD_184634 | JGI IMG/M metagenome (GOLD analysis project Ga0209292, IMG submission 184634) | Methane-oxidizing microbial communities from mesocosms in the Gulf of Mexico - GOM9C Gulf of Mexico (SPAdes) (version 2) | ecosystem: Environmental > Aquatic > Marine > Cold seeps... | reverse complement strand
TGAGAACCAGGTCTTTTTTCACTTTTCACTTTTAATTTTTCACTTTTCACTTCCTTTCATGAGATTTCTCGTCACGCATACTTCGTTCTGTCGAAATGACGTTATGAGTAAATGGTTGTTGGTTGGTGGTTGGTGGTTGGTGGTTGCTTGATACAATGTGCTAACTTTCAAATTCCTGCTACTAGAGAAGAGAGCATAGAAAAAAGAGACTAGAGACTAGAGACTAGAGACTAGAGACTAGAGACTAGAAGTTCTTAAAAATTGAACGCAGACAACCGTCATTGGAGATTTTTTTTTCTAAAACATGGTTACTTTTTAAAATGGAATAAGGAAGTTTCCAAAGAGTGCAACGGTCTGGAAACATGGGCGAAAAAGTGGCCATTGTTTTACTAAAAAATATCCGAGGACATTCCCTACCATTCTTACTTCGCTACTACCCCACTTTGCAACTTTGAGACTTTGAACCTTTGAACCTTTGAACCTTTGAACCTTTGTAACTAAACACAAAAAGCACAACCGTCATTGCCAACGCAGTAAAGCAATCTGTCCATTAGAACTGGAAGTCATGAGATTACTTCGTTACACGCGTAATGACGGTTTTCGAGCCACCAGAAACCAGAGACTAGAGGCTAGATAGCACGATTTTGGAAATGAGAACCAGGTCTTTTTTCACTTTTCACTTTTAATTTTTCACTTTTCACTTCCTTTCATGAGATTTCTCGTCACGCATACTTCGTTCTGTCGAAATGACGTTATGAGTAAATGGTTGTTGGTTGGTTGATCACTATGAAGTCGAAACTTCTAAAGGTTAAAAAGTACAACTTTCGAAATGACAAAACAGCTAAAACACAGCTACATTTCGTCCATAAAAAAAGGCCCAATCAATATGACTGGGCCCTTAATCAACATAAATTATATTTAACAAATTACCATTGTTTTTGGGTGGTTGTTAATCCTTGGTGTAACCATTTTACTCCAGTACCTCCACCATTAAAGGTAGCATCTCCCAAGTTATTTTCATTCCCACTTGCGTGATGATAAGAAGTTTCTGGTATTCTTTTATATGTTGCTCTTACATTAGATGCTTTCGTAAATGCCATATACCCCGTTGCTGTAGTAGCATTTGTATTTCCTTTTAACACAAAATAAAATGTTCCTCCATTATTTTTAATACTTGTTGGCAACGTGTTTCCTAAATTCACAAAACCACTATGATTGGAAGTACTCGATTGCTTTACTTGTGCTTCTGAAGTTACAGACGTATTTTTAGAATGTCCCGTATTATTATGTGATTCCGTTTCATACTTAAAAGCAAAAATATAACTCCCACTTGGAACTGTATTTGCTGTATTAATAGTTGCTACCGTAAACACACCTCCTGCTCCAACTTCTGTTTGCACCGAACTATCAAATTCTGCTTCGCTAGCCCCTGTTACATTCACATTATTTAGTTTTACTGCTAAATTATCATATTCTGCTTCTGTGATGATCACCCAATCACTAGCTGCAGCATTGGCATAGGCGGTTTTCGATGTTGACAATAAAAATTCAATATCATCTATGTCATTTAAATTAATCGTTACAATTGCACTCCCTATAATTGCACCATCTGCAACATCTACGGTTGCCGAAATTACGGGGTTGCTTTCATAATCAAACGCAGCTGCATCTGCAATGGTTAACTCACCTGTTGTTGCATCAATTGCCAATGCACCATTTGGACTTTGGTTGGCAATACTAAAAGTTACTGTACCTGTATTTGACAGGCCCGAAACCGTACCTAATACAGTGCCTTGCGCTGCGTTTTCATCAATACTTTTAGTTAAGTTTTCAGTAGTTATTAGGGTTGCTATTTCATCTTTACTACAGCTAACCATTGTTGCAGTTAGCAACACCATAAGTACTCCTTTTTTTAAATTTTTCATTTTGTTTTATTTAATTTCAAGCAAAATAAATGAATTATAAAGCGTGTTGAATAAAACGTTTTATGAACAGCAATTTGGGTTTGTAAATAAGAATAAACCCCTAAAAAGAAACTGTTTTACACAGAGGTGTTTCTTAAAAAAAATTAAAATATTTTTTTAAAAGGCATGGTTAAAACTACTTTGGTTCCTGTAGCGATTTCATTTTCATATAAATCTTCTACACCATACCCAATGTTCTGATTGTATTGCTTTTTAAAGATTTCCATTCGTTTTTCAATCGCACTTAAGGCAAATGACTCATGATGATTGCCTTGTCTACTTGCTATTTCTGCGGCTTTCTTTCTACCAATGCCATTATCGGTAATTACACAGCGTAAGGTGTTATCAACAAAGGTAAAGAGGATGTTAAGCTGCTTCTTACCTGTTCTATGCAACAATCCATGTACCAGCGCATTTTCTATAAATGGTTGTACTAATAGCGACGGGACTTCTAAATTTTCCATTCCATTATACGTTATCACATAGGTAAACACCTCTCCAAATCGCAGTTTTTCTAATTGTAAATACACTTTTAAAAAGTCTAGTTCTTTTTCTATAGAAATAAAATCTTGACTGGAATAACTTAAGGTGTTTCTAACCAATTGCGCAAACATCACAATATAATCGTAAGAGGCATCGGTATCTTGCTTTAAGATTAAGTCTTGAATAGAATTTAAAGCATTAAAAATAAAATGAGGATTCATTTGAGAACGCAATGCTGTTAAGTTTAAATTGATCAATTCATTTTTCAATGAAATTTTTTCTAATTGCGTAATTCGTTCTTTCTCTTTGGTTTTTATTTTTTTTCTAAAATAGAAAATAACGCTTCCAAGAATAAGCATTGACGTTCCTAAAATAAACCACCAAGTTTCCCAAAATGGTTTTCTTATTAAAAAATGAAGTTCTTTTATTTTAGTAACAGCTGTTTTATTCGCTACTATAGGTTGTACTTGAAACGTAAAATTACCTGCAGGCAAACTATTATATTTTACCGAGTTCACACCCATATCGGTAGTGATCCAATTGTTGTTAAACCCTTTTAATCGGTAGCTGTATTTTTCTTTTTTATTGTATAAAAAGCCATTGACGTTAAACCCAATTTTTATGGAATTCTGATTGTAATCTAGCCTATATTTTGAAGTAATTACTGTATCCTTTTCATTAATTTCTACAGCGTTAAAATATACTTCAGGGTTTTGAATTTTAAATGATTTGTCTTTATTTATTGAAAACAACCCTTCGTTAGACGAGAAATACACTTTGTTTTCAAGGATTTCTATACCAGAGATGTCGTAAGAAACAACGCCTACTCCTTTTGTTAATGTTCTTAATTTTGTTGTATTAACATCCAATAATTGGATGCTATTGTCTAAAGCAATCCATAATTTATTTTGAGCTGCTTTTATTTTTTGAACCTTATTAGATGTTAAGCCATTTGCCGTTGTATAATGATAGATTATAGTATCATTCTTGATTCCGTAAATACCATCTTTAAAGGTGGCAGCCCAAACAATACCATTTGAAGTTTCGGTGATAGATTTGGTATATATCGGTTTTTTATGATGTAAAATTTCGATAGGTTTCCAAAGGCTATCATATCGAATTAAATGATCTACATACCCAATATAAACAAACTTTTTATCCTTATTATAATGTGATGCATAGGTCCTTTTCCCTGATGATATGTAATTGTTTTGGCTATTGAAATTAGTATGTTCTAGTATGCTCACTCCCCTATTACTCGTGTAAAGCAATTTATTGTTTTCGAGTTTTGTTAAACTTTTTGCTGTCAAAAAACCTTTTATTTTTGTGGCTTTTAATGTTGCATAGTTTAATACATAGCTATGAAAATCTTTACTGACAAAAACACTGTTCTTTTTTGAGTCGTATATAAGTGTAGAAACTCTATCCTTTGTAGGTAAATTCACAATAGTTTCTTTATTGCTCTTCACATTATAAAACCCTATATTTCCATTTGTCGTTCCAAAAACAAGTGTACTATCATTTACAACATCTAAACTACTTATGTTTCTTTTCTGTGCTTTTGTAAAGCAATTTTCAATATAAATATTGGGGATAACATAAAGGCCATCATTTAATGTGGTTAGCCAAAAATTTGCTTCTTTATCTTTAAGTATTTTAGTGACATTTTTGTTTTTCAAAAAACGCTGTTTTAATCGAAAATGGTCTTCCACAAAGGCATACACCCAAACACCAGAATCTGTAGCAATCCAAATTTCGGTATCATTTTCAAATATGGTGTAGATCCTCTCTTTGGCAACAGCTTCAAATCCTTTTATTTTAGTGACATTTTTTTTAGAAATATCGAATTGAAAAAAAGTATTTATAGACAAGCTCTTATGAAATAAAAAAAGAGACGATCCTACTTTAAAAATTCTCGACTTCCCTTCCTGAATGTTTTTTCCGTTTTTATCTCTTAGTGAAACCCTCGTTTGCAATATGGGTTTAATTGTATTATTAGAGATGCTATAAATAGAATCTAAGGCTCTAAAATAAACAGTGTTCTTTAGTTTAAAAGGAATCCCGTGTTTATTACTGGCTTTAGAACTATAGGTTATCAATTTTGTTTCAAGATCGATCTTATGTATTTTTCCCTCAACAAAGACCCACAAATACTTTTCTTTAACTACAAAATCGGCTAATTGCCCTTTTAACTGCTCGCCTAAATCTATAAAAAGCTGTAATTTCTCATCCTGTATATAGAAAAATTGACCAGAAGTATTATTACACCAAATACGTCCTAAATCATCTTGTTGTGCATTAAATACAGACAATCCACGTTGCGCTACATTGGTATAACTTTTAAAAATCTTTCCATCATATCTAAAAAAGCCTTTATCTGCACATAGCCATATAAACCCCTTATCATCTTCTAAAATGTCGTAGAATTCTTTATCTGGTACGCCGCTTTTTTCTGAGAGATGCACAAAAACAGGTACTTGTGCTTGCATTAAAAATGAAACAAAGAACAGTAGTAATAGGAATCTCTTTTTAGTCAATAGATCTTATTGTTTTATAGCTAAACGTATTTTCAAAATCCGCTAACCGAACCCTAGAAACTTTTGCAATGATAGCGCCATTTGCCAACGTAATATGTAGTGTTGTTTTATTCAATAACTCGATATAATCCAAATTAATAATCCAGGCCCTATGCGAACGAAAAAAGGCAGCCTCTTTAGGTAATACCTCTTCAAAATATTTTAAATTTTTACTCGTAGTGATTGTTTTCTGTTTTTCTAAATGTATTTTGCTATACGCCCCATCTGCTTCTATTGCAATTATTTCGTCTAAGCTAACAATTCGCCTATTGCCCAATTCGGGAATTATTATTTTCTTATACTCCTTTTCTTTTATGGTTTTTAGCAATGATTTATAATCAATTAATTCTGCTTGTTTCGCTAATTTATCTTCTAGTTTCTCCAGTGTTAATCCTAGTTTTTTTCTATCAATAGGTTTTACCAAATAATCAATAGCATTCAATTCAAACGCTTTTATAGCGTATTTATCATAGGCAGTAACAAAAACAATTTCAAAATCAATACGCTCAAAAAAGTTTACAATTTCATAACCTGCATAATTGGGCATTTGAACATCTAAAAAAACGACATTCGGAGTTCGTTCTTTTATTTTTTCAACACCATTTTCCAAATTAGTACAGGTAGCAACAATTTCTATATTGGAAGCGCTTCTTTCTAATAAATTGGTCAGTACATTTCTTGCACTTTGCTCATCATCTATAAGTATTGCTTTTATTTTAGCCATAGTTACAAATATAGCAATAGATTGCTATTTACAACCATATGACTTTATGAATGGCCAATTGGGTTTGTTAGCGATGACAATTCACTTAATCATTCATTAAAAATAAATACTTAACGTAATATTTCAGAAATTTCAGTGGTTAACTCTTCTAAATCATGAGAGAAGGTATTCCTACAAATATTATTTTCTAAAAGCTCTTTTGATGCTAACATTTCATTTTTAGAGGTCCTATGCCAAATAGGAAGAATTATATTTTTATCTATATCTTGATTGGCATTAATACTTTCAATTTCTACATATTTATTCCTTTGTAGGTATTTTTTTGATAAAAAAACAATCACTAGACTGGCATCTACAAACAGCGTTTGCATCTCTTTTTTAGCGCTTTGCTCATGAATACTTTTACCATAAACTTTTAAATTTTTGTTTTTCAAAGATGTTATAAATTCAAGAATAGTTTCATCTAAATCACTTGCATCATACGATATAAAAACATCTTGCTTTTTGGTTGATTCAATTGCGTAGATCAACCGAGAAAGAGGTTTTAAGGACATTCTCTTTGACTCTGTTAATACGTGTATTTTTATCTCTGTTCGCTGTACTAAACGCACATATTCTTTATTTACAACATACCAATTGCTAGAGGTAGGTATTTGAAATACAAACGGAGAGATCATCATTTGGCCACCAAAATAATCAAAATTCTTATTTTTTTTAAACCGTTCATAATTCGTCTGATCTACTAAAAATGCATTGGTATCAGTATATTTTGTTGATATTTCGATGATTTCCCCTGCATTTACATGCCCCAAATCATATTTCGTAAAGTTAAAACGCATACTCATTCTTTTTTAAGACCTTAAAATTTCTATTTCACTAAGCAAACAATACAAAAAGACAGCTCTAAGAGATACCGTTCTTATTTCTTGTATATGCTATAAAACCAGGTAGTAATCTCCATAAACGGGCTTTATAAAAAAGTTTTATTTTTTTCAAATGATATATTATATTTAAATATAAACGCAACATTCGATATTCCATAGCATCATGTTTTATTAACAAAGGAACAAGTGTAAGAATTACGCTATTCATTTATATAAAAGAGTTTATGAATGGTAGATTGAGTTTGTATATGTCACAGGCTACTAAAAATTACCGTTGAAAACTTCCAACTTTCGAACTTCCTATCATGAGATTTCTCGTCAGGCATACTTCGTTCTGTCGAAATGACGTTATAAGTTGTTGATTGATGGTTGTTGGTTGGTAGTTGTTGGTTGGTAGTTGTTGGTTGGTAGTTGTTGGAAGTGAAGTACCGGATACTAGAGAATAGAGAATAGAGAATAGAGAATAGAGAATAGAGAATAGAGAATAGAGAATAGAAGTTCTTAAAAATTGAACGCAGACAACCGTCATTGGAGATTTTTTTTTCTAAAACATGCTTACTTTTTAAAATGGAATAAGGAAGTTTCCAAAGAGTGCAACGGTCTGGAAACGTGGGCGAAAAAGTGGCGATTGTTTTACTAAAAAATATCCTAAGACTAGCTTTTTTGGTTCGATGTCATCTTGAGCGTAGTCGAAAGGTCAGCGATGGAAAAAGAATGAAATATTGTTATAAGAAGATTTCCTGTCATTGCAAACGCAGTGAAGCAATCTATTTATCAGTACTCGAACGCAACACTCAACACTCAACACTCAAAAAACTTCATAAGACCCGTCATTCCGAAATGAGGAACGATTGAGGAATCTCACAATTAGAAGCCGTATGTATAAGAGATTTCTCGTCACTCAAACTTCGTTCTCTAAAAATGACGTTATAAGTAAATGGTTGATAGTTGTTAGTTGGTGGTTGTTGGAAGTGAGGTACCGGATACTAGAGGCTAGAGAATAGAAAAAAGAGAAGAGATGCTAAATGCTAGATAGCACAATTTTCGACATGAGAACAATGCCTCTTTTCACTTTTAACTTCGTTTCATGAGATTTCTCGTCATTACGAACGCAGTAAAGCAATCTGTCCATTAGAACTGGAAGTCATGAGATTACTTCGTTACACTCGTAATGACGTTTTTCGAGCTACCAGAAACCAGAGACTAGAGACTAGAGAATAGAGAATAGAGAATATATGCTAAATGCTAGATAGCACAAATTTCGACATGAGAACAATCCCTCTTTTCACTTTTAACTTTTAACTTTTAATTTTTAACTTACTTTCATAAGATTTCTCGTCACTCATACTTCGTTCTGTCGAAATGACGTTATAAATGGATGGTTGTTGGTTGCTTGATACACTGTGCTAACTTTCAAATTCCTGCTTCTAGATAATAGAGACTACGATTTTGGAAATGAGAACCAGGTCCCTTTTCATTTTTCACTTTTCACTTTTCATTTTTCACTTTTAACTTTTAACTTTTAACTTCCTTTCATAAGATTTCTCGTCACTCATACTTCGTTCTGTCGAAATGACGTTACAAATGGATGGTTGTTGGTTGCTTGATACACTGTGCTAACTTTCAAATTCCTGCTACTAGATAATAGAGACTAAATAGCACGATTTTGGAAGTGAGAACCAGGTCTCTTTTCACTTTTCATTTTTCACTTTTCACTTTACAACTCCCGTCTGCGACCATCACATCACACGCTCATCGGCTTTATAAGCACCCCTTCGGTGCAATATCCATTGTGCTTCATCCAACGGATTTACGCCTTTATACTCACGAATAGTCCCTTCATCTTTAGGACAGGTATCATACCCGTAAAACTGCAATCGAAGCCGTACTTTACCACTGGTAATGGTATTTAACTTGATACTAAAATCTAAGGATGTCGCCACTGGAATCCTTCCTTTTAAACTGAATGTGTCATCCATAAATTGCGGTGTGTCAAAAGTCGCTCTTCGTGTACTTAATTCAGAAGTTATTTTTCCTAATAACGATTCATCCGCTTTAATTTCAAAACTTAAAATGGGTTCTAATAAATGCGTTCCCCCTATTTTTAGTCCTTGCATAATTCCCATTGGCGTTGCTAGATTAAAATCACCAGGCCGCGAATGTACATTATGATCTTCCCCTTTTATAAGCGTGATTTTAACATCGGCAACCTCCCAGCCTAAAACCCCTTGTGCCAAGGATTTGGTAATGGTACGTTCAATTTCATTTTGATATTTACTATGCACATCATTTTGAGAAACAATAGAACTATAGCTAACCCCAGAATTTAAAGGAGCAGGTTCAATTAAAAAAGTCATGATGGCCCAACAAGGTTTCGGCATCCAATATCGGATGTATCCTTCTGCTTTTGTACTGATGGTTTCTTTGTAGACAACCTCAGGGTCTGTAAAACGTGCTTGTATGGAAAAACGTTCTTTTAAAACATGTGCCAAAACTTCAATTTGCATTGGCCCCATGAGCAATAATTGCAATTCTTTTTCAGCCTTAAACCATTTAAAGTTTAATGATGGATCTTCTCTATCTAATTGGTGTAGCGCTTCTGCCAATGCATTATAATCAGCATTATTATCTGGAATTACTTGAACAGTTAACACCGGTATATGCAACTGAGGTACTATAGGAATTCCTTCTGGGCATCCTAAAACATCACCAGATTTTGTTCCTAAAACACCTGTAATTACGCCAATTTCACCTGCAGTTAAAACAACATTATCAACATACTTCGTTTGATGTTGTTGTTTGGTTTGATGTATTTTTGATGATAATTGCTGGGTGTGATTGTAGATTGTAGACTTGGAAGACAATTCGCCAGAAAACACTTTAACATGAGCCATGGTTCCAAAAACCGCATGATGCTCTAACTTAAAAACATAGGCCGAGAGCTCTTCGGTACTCGTGGTATTGGAAGTAGGACAATAGTCAATAATTCCACTCAATAGTTCAACTACTCCAATATTACTTTTTGCAATTCCAGTATACACAGGTAGTATCTTATGATCAATTGTGAGTTGACGAATGCATTGTACATATTCATCATCAGTAATACATTCAGAATTTAAAAAACGCTCTAACAAATGCTCTTCACAATCTAACAAATGCTCTATGGATGCTTCTTTTATTTTGGTGCTTGTAGTGGTATTAAAAACAGGGACAATTCCAGCATTTGGCAATCCATCATTTTCAGAGGCATATAGTACTACTGGTTTTGCTTTTAACTCGTTTTCTAATGCTGCAACAACAGCCTCTGTGTCTGCTCCTTGCCGATCTATTTTATTGATAAAAACCAATGTCGGAATTTGCAACTCCTGCAAGGAGTCCCAGATATTCAAGGTATGTGCTTGCACACCTTCAACTGCAGAAACTACCAATATCACTGCATCCACCACACACAAGGCACGTTCTACTTCACTGGAAAAATCTACGTGACCAGGCGTATCAATCAAGTTGATTTTGCTGCCCCTCCACTCAAACGAAGTGGTTGCTGCTTTTATAGAAATTCCGCGTTCTTTTTCCAGGGCTAAACTATCAGTACTTGTTGACCCTTTATCAACGCTGCCAAGCGTTCTAATAGCTCCAGCATTGAATAAAAAATGCTCTGTAAGCGTAGTTTTACCAGCATCAACGTGTGCTAATATTCCGATGTTGATGCTTGCTTTTTTCATGATGACATGTTATTTTAATTCACTTTTTTTATTCAATATTAAACTGCATAATAAGCAGTACAAAACTAAGATATTAAAGACCGCTATTTTAAATTGATTCTTATTTTATTTTGATTCTTATTTTATTTTGATTCTTATTCTAAAGAAAAATCGACTTTGACTTGAAAAAAAATTAATGACCTCCTTTTTTGTTTACTTTTGAAACCTAAAAGCTACTCCATTGAGTACCGATAGAGAAGAGGGCACGAATAGCTATGAATAACACTAAATATTGAAATCCGAAACAATGAAAATCCAAGATCTAATTGGCAAGTATGATATCATTGGAACAAATCAAAATGATACAGACACTACCTACAAAGGCGCGCTTTCTTTAAGGCTTGATGATGACAATCGCATAGTTGCCAAATGGAAAATTGACAGCGATCAAGAACAAACAGGTACTGGTTTTTTTAAAGCGAATATTTTAGTTATCAACTTTAAATACATAGGCAACGATGACAATATATACAAAGGTGTTGTTGTGTATAAGTGTATTTCAAAAGACATCTTAGATGGGTTTTGGTCAGAAGAGCTTGGCGACCCAAAACACCTAGGTACAGAACAGTGTTTTCGAATCAAAAAAGAAGTAATGAATTGATATGAATTGTCCTTGTACTCCTTCAAAATTATATGTCGAATGCTGTGAAAAGGCACACCTCAACATTGCTACTGTAACATCCCCAGAAACTTTAATGCGTTCAAGATATACTGCTTTTGTGTTGGCCAATATAGACTACCTCCAAAAAAGCCATTATTCTAAAACCAGGCCTTCCAAATGGGAGAAAAAAGAAATCTTGCAATGGACAAAATCTGTGGAGTGGATTCGCTTAGACATCTTAAATACTACTAAAAACACGGTTGAATTTAAAGCATATTTTATGGAGAATGGACAAGTAGATTGCATTCACGAAAACTCGGTTTTTTGCAAAGAAAATGGTTATTGGGTATATAAATGCGGACAATAAATTTAAATTCATAGTACAATCCTATCATTTTCTATCTAAAATACGAGATCTTAAAGAACTAACTCCCTATAAATTACGTTAAAAAAAGACCTTATAAAACGTTGTTTTTTACCCCATTCTTTAGTACTTTTGTTTTGTTCTCAGAACACTAAAATTAACCCCTTAAAACTGCGCTGATTATTTCAATGAAAAATCCCTCTACAAGCGTGTTTGGCTGTATACACACCAAACACAAATACCCTGCGTTTTTTAGTACAATTATTTTTTCAATAATTTTTATTTCTACTAGTTTTGGACAAGCTACTTTTACCTCTGGTTCTACAGCTGCTACCCTAGCAAGCCAAATAGCTGGTCCAGGAATAACAATTTCTAATCCAACGATTACTGTTGGTGTTGCCTCACAAGCAGGTATATTCTCAAACGGTGTGGCAGGTGCTAACTTACAATTAGATAGTGGTATCGTTTTAACAACAGGAGATGTAACCACCACCTTTTCAACAAATACAAGCACCAGTTCAATTAATGTTGCTGGAGGTACTTATACAGATACTGAAGTCTCTAGTTTAATTGCCGGCGGGTCAATAAATGATTTAATCATTTTTGAGTTTGATGCGGTATTAGATCCTTTAGCCACCGTTTTAACCATTGACTATCAATTTATGTCTGACGAATATGACGAATATGTATGTTCTGCATACAATGATGTATTTGGATATTTCATTACTTCAGATTTAGTTGCTCCACATACAGGATATCAAAATTTCGCGTTGGTTCCTGGTACTTCAAATCCGGTTGCCATAAACTCCGTTAATAACGGTTCGGTTGGTGCAAATGGAAATGCTGCCAATTGTATAGACCTAACAAATAGTTCTCAATTTATTAGTAATAATATTGGGTCTACAACTGTAACGGTTGAATACGATGGGATGACAAAAAAGTTAAGGGCTTCTTCAAAAGATCTTGTCCCTGGAACAACCTATCATGTCAAATTAGTTTTGGCAGACATAACAGATTCTGTTTGGGACTCTGCAATTTTAATAAACCTAATTAGTGGATTTCCAGATGATGATGATGATGGTGTAGCAAATGATGCCGATATAGATGATGACAATGATGGTATCTTAGACACAGTAGAAGATGCTAACTTAGACAATGATAACAATCCTTTATCAGATCCAACTGATACAGATAATGATGGCATTCCTAATCATTTAGATTTAGATTCAGATGGTGATGGGATTCCAGATAATATAGAAGCACAAGCTACCAATGGCTATATTGCTCCTGCAGGAACGTATACAACCAATGGTGTAAATACGGCCTATGGTTCTGGGCTGACTCCTGTGAACACAGATGGAGCCATGGATGGCGCAGATTATTTAGATACAGATGCCGATAATGATGGAACATCAGACACTATAGAAGCGAATATTACATTGGCCGGAAGTGTAGGAATAAATGGGCTTGATAATAGTCTAGAAACAGTAGATGATTATTTAGATGTAAATGGGACTTTAAACGACCCCACAACATTACCAGATACGGATGGTGATATTGGTTCAGGTGGAGATGTTGATTATAGAGATACCATAACACTTGGAGATAATGATGGCGATGGAATTAACGATGATGTTGACCTTGATGATGATAATGATGGTATTTTAGATTCGGTCGAATCAACGTGTAGTGTACCTACAGCGCAATTTGCAAATACACCTGAAGCCTATTGGACTTTAGACAACAATACAAATGATAGTAGTGGAAATGCACATAATGAAAACGGAAGTGCAAGTTTAACCTATAGCACAACCGCAATTCAGGGCTCACATTCTATAAATTTTAACGGAACTTCTAATACAATTCGATTCAGTCAAGATGGCGCTTTTATGGAAGCGGCCTATGCAACGATTAGTTTTTCGGCATGGATCATGCCAAGCTCTTTATCTGGTGTCAGAATTATCTTTGAAGAAGGTGGAGGAACCAATGGAGCGGTATTGTGGTTAAACAATAACATCGTAACATTCACTGCAAGAAGTGGTGGTGCAGGAACCCAAACAGACATTGCGCATACAACTCCATTAGCCTTAGACGGCGTTTGGCACCATGTAGCTGCTACATTCGAAAATGGTAATATGATTGTGTACGTAGATGGCGTGGCTTCAGCTACTGCAGTAGCAGGGTTTACAACCATTGCCGCACACAGTGGTAACGGTGGAATTGGAAGCCATATTGATGGTACAGCAACAGGAACCACTGGATATTATGCCGGGTTGATGGATGCTGTTCGATATTCAAATACTGAAGCTTGGTCTGGTGCAAGTATCTTAACCGAAGGAACCAAAGTATGTGTTGGTTTAAATTTAGATATGGATGGAGATGGATTGGACAATCATTTGGATTTAGATTCAGATGGAGATGGAATTCCTGACAATATTGAAGCGCAAACTACCAATGGATATATTAGTCCAAATGCAGTATATGATGCAACAGGTATCGATACAGCGTATCCTACAGGACTAACTCCTGTTAACACAGATGGGGTCGATTTTGTAGATTATTTAGATACAGACTCAGACAACGAAGGATCAAATGATACTATAGAAGCAGCATTAACATTAAATGGTAGTATAGGAGCCAATGGTTTAGACAGTGCTATTTACACCACTACAAACTACTCCGATGTTAATGGGAACATAGATGCCCCTACAAGCCTGCCTGATTCAGATACTGATGTTGCTACTACCGGAGATGTTGATTTTAGAGATGCTAGTAATGATGTTACCATTGGTACAGGAAACTTATTGTGGTTACGTTCAGACATTGGAGCGACCACATCACTTTGGCTAGATCAATCTGGAAACAGCAAAAATGCTGCAGCAGGCACTGCTCCAACCTTGAATGCGAATGGATTAAATTTCAATCCTACATTCCAATTCAACGGGACAAATCAATTCATGCAAATAACAAACGGAATTCTAGGTACCGATAGTTATACCAATTTATGGGTTTATGTTGTATCAAATACACATACCATCAAAACGGCCTCTTTATTTAGAGAAGAATTAACAGGTGGAGAGCGACTAGGAACTCACCTTCCTTGGAGCGACAGTTCTTTGTACTTCGATTTTGGAGAAGTAAATTCAAGTACAGGTAGAATAAATGCTGCCTATGGTAGCTCAACAAATACATTTAATGTTTGGAATTTTGGATATAGCAACAACACCTCCAATCCTGCCAGTAGCAACAAGTCTCTGTATAGAGATGGCCAGCGTTTTGCCAATGCGAATTCATTTGACGCAACCATTCAAGGGAACTCATCTAATTTTTTAATTGGAACTGATGCTTCTAATTTTCATGATGGTGAAATAGCAGAAATCATCATTTTTGCAGATGTACCAACCTCTTTAGAACAGCAAAAAATTCAAAGTTACTTGGCCATCAAATATGGAATAACGTTAGATGTTACAAATAATGATGCTGGAGTGATCGAAGGGGATTACATTTTATCAAATCAAGTCACCAAAGTTTGGGATTATACTGCAAACAGTACGTATCATAACGAAGTAGCAGGAATTGGAAGAGATGATACCCAGGTATTAAATCAAAAACAATCGAAATCTGTAAATTCAGATGCCATTATA
>Ga0209292_1004338_pt1 | contig 15006 bp, 9 predicted proteins | sample GOMGulsemesocosm_2_FD_184634 | JGI IMG/M metagenome (GOLD analysis project Ga0209292, IMG submission 184634) | Methane-oxidizing microbial communities from mesocosms in the Gulf of Mexico - GOM9C Gulf of Mexico (SPAdes) (version 2) | ecosystem: Environmental > Aquatic > Marine > Cold seeps... | reverse complement strand
CCTGTCTACTGATTACATGGATTAGTGGATTTCTTTAACATCACACTAGGTCATGTGTAAGGGACCAGCGCATATCAATCTGAATTTAGTCGCCAAATACTGATTGATGTTTGAGGCGTGAGCTGCCGATGCTTTGTTTGGCGTCGGTGGCGCTCTGGTCATGTTGGCCGCGTTGAAAGAGCACGATGACCGTGTCGTCCTGCTCGCAGCCGAGTGCATCACACATCTCGTGTACGTCCTCAATAGTCATGCTGCGCTTGAATTGGTCTGTCTGGCCGGAGACGTTGTAAACACTGAAGATGGTCGCCATCAAGCGCTTGTCTTCAGTGGTCTCGCCGCCACCTGGGTTGACGATATGGTTGAACTCTACTGCTTCCCCACCTTCTAGCTGCTGAATAAACTGCAGGGTGCGGTACTTTGCCGAACTATTGCTGTTGGAATAGTCGTCATAGGTGACGCCGTTAACCCATTGAGCTTTTACCCAGTTTTGTTCCTCACCGCGCAGGGCGCGTTTGGGTTTTGCGTAGGGGGCGCCCTCTTTAAGGTACTCGAGGCGGATGTGTGCAATGGCTTCCAGTAGCTCTGTATCCTGAGTGTAGTCACTGAAATCAGCTGAGCTTTGGTGTAGCTGGGCGGGCACGACAATAAAACCAGCGGTCTGGTAGGTCTGACTGTCGTCGCGCTTTCGGCTCACAACGGCCGTTTTCTCTGGGCGGATAGTGATGCCGCGATCGAAACCTGAGACGTCATAGCGCTCACAGATCTTCTCAAACAGTGCCTTAAGGCTTTCGAAATCATCGGAGCGGTCACTGGATTCCAAGTGATTCAAAAGTTCACTGTAGGCGCTGACGGCATCGAGGTTGGTGTAATGCTTGGCCAGGGTGTTGTGGTGGTAGCCACAGGCGCGGCCGATATTGGCCTGTACCACAGCCGCTATGTTGGCAATGGTGCTGTCCCAGGTGGCGACAAGGTCTTCTTTCATTTCTTGGCCGAAGTTAATACCGGCACGAAACCCTGCCACGGTAATGGCGATGATCTTCTCATCGAACAGCTTTGCTGCCTCATATTCCTTTTTGAAGTCATCAATGCTGGTGAGCTCACTGACATCCGTGTCGATGAGGTTCTGGCCGATAATGAAGATCTGATCGTCGTTATAGCCTGCCTTTTTCAGTACCTGCTTCGCTTGCTGAGCGCCGTTGCTGGGTACGCGTATCAGGGCCCAGCCCGCTTCCTTGTGCTGCTCTAGGTGGGCGAGGAAATGACGACGCATGAGCGAGTCATCACCGAAGTTTCGTTGGTCTCTATCCAGCTTAACGATCTGCTGGGCGCGGTGCATCTGGCGGATGCCGTGGTAATCGGAACTGGCGCGGTGAAAGACCAGGCGGGTGTGGAAGTTATCCCGCAGGATAGAGTCGCTGCCAGCTGCATAGAGGGCGCTGAAAGGTGTGGCGGAAATGAACGCGACCTTACCGTTGGGGTTGTCTAGCTCTAGATAATCAAACACCTTGCCGTAGCGTACCCCCTCGTTTGATGAGCCATAGTGACACTCATCGATAATGATTAGCTTGGGTGGCTGGTTTTTGAAATCGGTCGCTAGGGCCTGGCGAAAATGGGTGAAGTTACTGACCACCACATTGGGCGCGCTCTTTAGGTCATGCTTGGCCTGGGCGAGTAATGTCGTGTCGGCCATGGTCACTAGGTAAAGCACATCTTTTAACTGCGTGCGATCGCAGATGGCTGCATCACTCAGATGCTGGCGCTGCTGGCAGGCGAGAGCCAGAGCGACGCCGGACTTACCCGATTGCATCTCTGCGGCTATGACAACCGCGCGGGTATCCCCTTGCAGTGTAGAAAAAGCCTTGGTCGCGGCCTGCTGTTGGTGTGTAAAAGTTTGCTCTCTGAGGATGTCATCAACTTTTTTTCTATGTCGATCGGCGTGGTTGTTCATCAATTATTGGCTCGCCGTTTTAGTAGATAAGATCTGGAGTGCCAGTGAACTGGCTTTCATCGTTGACTTTCACGTCTTCATCGGGACCTTGATTGGCGACGATCTTTTTCTGAGTCATGGCCTCGTCAAACTTTCCTCGTTTATAAAGTACCACCAAGGTTGTGTCTTCGGGTGCATTTAATAGTTCGCAGATTTCAGTCATATCGACTTCGCTCATGACTTTTTTGTCGACCTGGCGGCGTGACATGTTGTAGATACTGAAAATAGTGGCCGTGACCGCTTTGTCTTCGGAGCGTTCACCGCTACCAGGCATAACGACATCGTTGTAATAGAGTTGCTCTGACGTATCTAGAGCGCGAGTAAAACTTAGTGCTCGCTCTTTCATTGTGCCGGATTTACGAGCTTTTTCTTTGTTGTCGTAGCTATCTCCGTTGACCCATTGGGCTTTAATCCAATTCTTTTGTTTGCCGCGCATGGCGCGGTGCCCTTTAGGTTTTGGGCCATGGTCTCGAAGGAATTCACTGCGTATGATCTCCATGGCCTTTAGGAATAGAGGTTCGCTCGTATAGGATGAAAAGTCGGGCTTATCGTCAAATAATTTGGCTGGGATGACGGCGTAGGACTCTGCATGGTAAGTGTTTACATCACCTATGGGTTTACGCTTTTTTCGCTTGACGGATAATCCTACATCCAAGCCTTGCACATTGTATTCATCACATAACTCATCAAAGAATTCGCGCAGGCCATCAAAGTCGGATGCTGCATGTTCGTCGGTTGTGTTTTCAAGGTGATCAAGCGAGGCGGCGTAGGCTTCTGTACCATCGATGTTGGTAAAATGAATAGAGTCGGTATTTTGATGGTAACCACAGGCGCGACCAATGTTCGCTTGGACTACGGCGGCGACACTGGCGACAGTGCTGTCCCATGTTGATATGAGGTTGTTTTTCATTGACCCGAAATTGATGCCAGCCCTACAGCCTGCGACGGTGATGGCGACAAATTTTTCACCAAACATTTCGGCGTCGGTGAATTCTTTCTTGAAGCGATCAATAGTGGTTTGTTCGTCTTCTGGTACGCCACTTAATGTTTGGCCGATAATACAGATATTGTTTTCCGGGATCCCCCGTTCGAGAAAGAACTCCTTGGCATCCATGGCGGTACCGGCAGGAACACGTACGAGTGACCAACCTGGTCCGTCAGCTAGGTTGTAATGTTCAATGAAAGCTTCTCTCTCTGGAGACGCTACCATAAAGTTTCGGGCTTCTTTAGACAGTGGCTTTACTTTGCCCGCTTTAAGCATTTCTCGAACGCCGTAGTACTCGTCACTGGTACGATGGAAAACCAACTTTGTACCAAAGCTACGACGAATTAGAGAGCTTTTGATGATGTCATTGGCTGTGTCGCGGGCTTCTTGTGCAGTTTTTGGATCACCTGCAGCTATAGCCTCCTCTTCAACTTCAACCGCTTGATCATAAGCCTCTTCTGCTGCGTAGAGTGCGCCAAAGGGGGTGGCTGAGATAAAGACGATTTTACAGCTGTCATGCTCTTCTAAATAATCGAAGATCTTGTTGTATCGAACAGCTGAAATGTTAGAGCCATAATGGCACTCATCGATGATGATGAGCTTAGGCGGATGACCTTTGAACTCAATTTCAAGGTCTTCATCAAAGCGATTGAAGTTACTGACCACGGTGTTCTTGGCTGAGGCAAGGTCGTTCTTCGCCTGTTCAAGAAGAGCAGTATCGACCATGGTAAGCAGAAACAGAGTGTCGCGTAGCTTACTTCGCTGGGTAATATCTTCGTCAGAAAGACTTAGGCGCTGTTCACAGCTGAGTGCGAGTGAGATACCAGATTTACCCGCTTGCATTTCGGCGGCGAGGACTACGGCTCTGGTGCTGTCATCAAAGGCTGCAAAAGTCTTGCGCGCAGCTGTACGTTGATGCTCATGGAGCTCTGTGCCATTTAAGGTGTGGGTAGTGATATCTCGCAGCTTTTGAGCATTGTTTGCCATGTTAACTCCTTCAATAAATCGAGGTCTATTCCAATAATACTGATATTACTGGAGGTAGAGGCTGAACTCTATTTGATTTTGGTTTGAACCCTTGCTTCTCGGGGCCATGATTAAAAATCCTTCCGGGTGAGCAGTAGTTCACCCGGAAAGGAGACGTCATCCAACCATGAAAAGAGCTTGATCTAGAGCGCTTTGTTTCAGCGTTGAACCCTGCCCAAACCACGCTGAATCGAGTCTGTGGTCCGTGCTCTTGGCGCGGCGTTGATGATCGACATACTCTGTCACAGCATTTAGAAGTCCAAAGGCTGTACCATTAGCTGACGTCAAACCGGACCCCATTCCTTGCCCGTTAAACAGCGACAGCACCTTGGCCTTTGCTCGCTCGTTAGTTGTCGCTGTCGTACTCTTCGTGGGGTGGGTAAAGGTCTGATCAATGAAGGTATTAGCTTCACTGACTGTGACCTGTCGTTCGCTGAGCGCCTTCATCCGATACATAAACTCATCCCAGGCGGATACAGAGATACCCAGTTGCTTCTTCACTGCCTGCGGATCGAATGCGGTGCTGTGCGGAACCTTGATTGCGCCGCTACCCGTTTCTAGGGCTACCGCCAGTGTGTTGTTACAGACCACGCGAACGCTGGTGAATTGAGCGGTGGTGGCCATGCTGCCGTCACAGGCTGTCGCTAGGAGGACATAACCATTGGTGGTGTCGTTGCCTTTTAAAGTGGTGGATTGGCCTGTTTTGGCGAGTGCCCAGAGCTTGCGGCCGCCTTTGAGTACACCGGCTGTTTCCAGCTCGAAGCCTGATAGCTCAGTCAGGTCGCGGTAGAACTCCAGTATCTCCTGTGGTTGTACGACTTGGTAGCGATGGCCGACCACGGATAGTGCTTGAAGGTTGTCGGAGCGGTAGAGTACGTCTCTTGCCTCGCAGGTGAGTATTTCACCCATATTGCCATTGCCTCCGGTCATATAACGAACCGGTGCTTTCTTGATTTCCCAATCCATACCGGCCTGTTGAGACCAAACCTCGAGTGGTTGATTTGCGGTTAATTGATTGCCCAGACCATGCCAGGGTGTGCAGCCAACATAGGCCATTTGTTCTACTAGATGCGACATAGGTGTTCCCTTTGGGTGATGACAGTTGGCCCGGCTCTGGATTGAGACGGGCAAGTGGGTCGAACTTTTCTGAAGAGTGAATGCGCTAGGAAGGGTGAGTGTTAGAAGGCGATGCCTTGCGACGCGTTCTTTTGCCATTGCTCATCGCGTTTGTCGTAGCGCACGGTGGTACTGACATCGCTGTGCCCTGCGAGCTGCCTGACGGTGTTCAGGTCGATGCCTTTTTCCAATAGCTGGGTGATAAAGGTTCTGCGCATGTCGTGTGGGGTGAAGGCGGGAGTGCCGGCGATGATTTGTAACGATTTAAGCGCGTGGGTGAGGCCGCTGGCTGACAGATGGTTGTTGGTTGGCTGCCCATTTTTTAGAATTCTGGTGAACAGCGGTCCAGGTTGCGAGTGTCGATACGTCAGCCATTTCTGCAGCGCGTTGATAATACTTTTGGCGAGATAGATCTGACGTTGCTTGCGACCTTTACCCTCAATCACCTGCAGCAGCCCCGAACTCAGATCAATGTCTTCCAGTGACAGTGAGCATATTTCTGAGCAGCGTAGGCCGCCGCCGATACCAATCAGCAGCAATGCTTTCTCTCTTGCCGTTCTGGCTTTGTGTGGCAGGTTATTACTGGCACTCAGCAGTTGTTTGACTTCCTGTGGGCTGAGTCGGCGGCCGGTGCGAACGGCGCTGCCCTTGATGGATTTGACCGCGCCTATGCGCAGCATGTTGTCGGGACCGGTGGTGCCCAGGTTAAAGGCCGCTTTGGTGACGCCCCTGAGACCGGCGAGGCTCATGTTGATGGTGTTGACCGCATAACCCAGTTCCACCAACTGTGAGCGAACCAGGTGCACCTGCTCAAAGGTCAGCTGGTGCCATGGGTAGTGCTCGGCAGAACCCTTATGACCCAGCAGCACAGTGCATTGATCGAGTAGGGTCGTCATAGCGGTACGGCCGCTGGTGGCCAGGCTGTTGAGGTAGACGTGATAGGGGGAGGTGGCGTTAAGTCGCCTCCCGTCTATTTTGCTTTTGCGCAGCGCTTTGACGTTGCTTGATCCGGGGACTTTCGGCGGTGACACGGTGCTTGCAGTTGTTGGGGGTGATAGTGATGTGGCCATGAGGCCTCCCATTCGTGAATGGATATTTGGTAGGGGAGAAAGTTGGGTGTTGGTTTTCTACAGCGAGGATTTATTACGGGCAGAAGCTGGGCGGATTAATGCACATTAAACCGAGTGAAGTGGGGCCAAGCTAACTCGGTAGAAGGCCTCGCTCTGCAAAGCTGATTGTTTGCGTGCCGCCAATGATGAGGTGATCCAGAACCGGAATGTCCACGGTCGCCAGCGCATTGACGATGCGCTGTGTGATTCTACAGTCGGCTTCGCTAGGTTCTGGGCAGCCGCTGGGGTGGTTGTGGGTGAGGATGATTGCTGCCGCATTGTGCGTGAGCGCGGCTTTGACGACGTCTCTGGGGTAGACGGCCGCTGCATCGATGGTGCCTTGAAATAAGACATCAAAGCTCAATACACCATGTTGGCTGTCAAGTGCGATAATGCCGAAAATCTCTCGCGAGTAGGGGGCCAACATGACCTGGAGGTAATCGCGGGTGTGGTTGGGGGATACCAGGTAATTGCTGCGCTCAAAGCGCGCTTTGAGTATCGCATTGGCCCAACCCAAAACTTGGGCCTCGGATACGCCTAGGGGCTGAATGGCGTGTGCCGAGTAAGTTTGAAGAGGAATGGTGTTCATGAGTGCTTCCTTGTTGCATGCCATAGTGCCCCACCACAGCTCACTGGCTGTGGTGGGGCACTATGTTCACGGGTTAGTTTTCCAGACTGAATTTGTGTCCACAGGACTGGCACTCGAAGTTGTCGAGCACTTGTTCGTCGAGTGCGCTTCCTAATTCAGTTCCGGCGGTGCAACCCAGTGCACCGCCGATAAGGGCGCCTACTAGTGTTCCGGTTAAGCCGCCGATAAGAGTGCCGGGTGGGCCGGCGACCGAGCCAAGCATGGCCCCGGCTCTGGCACCGCTGGTCGCGGCGCTTACCCCGGTTATGCTGCCGGCGACGGTTCCTATCGCGCCGCAGGTTTTACGACCGTAGTTGAGGGCAAGTATTTCTTGAGAGTTGCAGTGGGGGCAGAGCAATATCATCGGAATCTCCTTCCGTTAACTGAAGTTCTCAGGCATGGGGGCTTTGGGCGAAGGCTCAAGCCGCTACCGTTGCTGTACGTCAGTTAGGTGATATATATCTGAAATATTCTTGAAGCGGGTTTGCTTGGCGCTGGGGGCGTTGTTTGGGAGTGTTGAGCCTACTCTTGTTGAGTCAGAACAGCCGCCTTATGTATGGCGAGGTCGTCTATAGGGCTGGCTGAAACCGCACCCAATTGATGTCTGATAACCTGACCTTTAACTTTAGATACGGATTTTAAGTGCTCTGATGCCTGTATTTATTTTTGATCCTCTTCCGGCTCAATGTAGTACACAAGTTGTTCGCGAAGGTCAGTATGGATAACCAGAGATTTAAAGTTAAATACATCGGTTAGAATTTCGCTGTATAACTTTTCATATCTCTTGGTTGCGCTAGCTAATAAATCATCAATGATATTTAGTTCTTCATCAGTAAAAACAGAAGCTGATCTGGCTTTTATCCCTATCGAGTCAAGCCCGGTGGGGAGATGCAGGCAATCTACTAGAGCCTTCTTTTTCGAGGTCAATTTTTCTCGCAGTTCGTTTCTCCTTCGAGTATCCGACATCAACTGATGTGCCTTGATAATCTCGTTAGCTCTTTGCATGGCCGTTGCATCGACAGTACTTGTTGACTCATTGGGACACTCAAACTCCAAGTCCAGTGGTAGCTCATCATCGATTAAAACTATTCGATACCATCCACAATCGCCACTTAGATGGAATTTGTATTTATATTGAAAATGATCGACCTTCAATACTTTGCGCATGTCAGGGCTTACCCATGGATAACGGAATGAGCAAGGAACATAGCACCCATAGGCGACAGATTAGGTCGCATGTAACTGTAATGTATCAATGGGTGGTGGGCTTTCTCATTGCGGGGCTAATGTAGTTGTTGGCTCGGTGATTATAGGGAGGGGTAGGCCCACTCTAGTTCGGGCATTATTATTAGTTTAACGGCTGTTAGTGAGAGGTAACACTATGTCTTGTGTTCGGGTATGAATGGCTTATGATGTTCGTGCGACACAGTTTGTCGCATAGGTCGTCATGATCACTATGGAGTCAAGGAGAGCCCATGGTTAATAGTTCGCGCACATCTACCTCTGAAACATTACGCCGCACGCTAAAATTGATGCAGTTGATCCCCCAGGGGCAAAAGACCACGGTCATTGAGCTCCGACAAAAGCTGATTGAGGATGGCACCATAAAAGTGCCGAGCATTCGAACTATTCAGCGAGATTTGAAACTCTTAGCCGAAGAGTTTCCTCTGAATATTATCGAAGACGGTAAGGTTAAGAACTATTCTTGGGACCGTGGTGTAGAGCATTGGACCCAGCCCGGTATAGGCGAACAAGAATCTCTGTTGTTGACATTAGCCCAACAAAATCTGGCGAATATCTTACCCTCTGATCTTCAGAATCTACTTGATAAGCAATTCCATAAAGCTGACCAGCTGCTCAGCTTTGATAAGCCGGACTCCCCGTACAGCCAATGGCGTCACAAGGTTCGTATTGTGCAAGGGTTTCAGCCATTGTTACCGCCGGATCTGGTTGATGGCGTCTTTAGTGAGACAACACGTGCGCTCTATAAAAATTGCTGGCTTACCATCGACTATTGCAATCATGCAGGGAAAGAGTCGGTGGAAAAGCGTGTTCAGCCTTTGGGTCTAGTACAGCAAGAGCAGCGTTTATATCTGGTGTGTCAATTTCATGGTCATTCAGATCTTCGCTCACTGGCGCTCTCCCGAATCAACAAGGCTACTTGTGGTACGGAAACCTTTGAACCTCCAGTTGATTTTGACCTAGAGCGTATGGAACATGATGGTTATTTCGGGGTGCTGCGTGGAGACCCTATCCACTTGATGTTTACTATCGAAGCCAGTGCAGGCAAACATGTTCTCGAGTCAAAGCTGGCGGTGGATCAGCAGGCGGTATTGATGAGTGATGGCCGCTATCGAATATCCGCAACGGTACCCGACACATTATTATTGGACCGTTGGCTTAATAGTTTTGGCGACGAGGTCAAAGACATTCAAAAGACAAAGGTCTGACTTTGACGTTGACCTCCACATAAATATCGAATGACTGGACAAGGATTGAACTTGTGATTCATATACATTTTGGTTTGAACTGCGACGGCTCGAAGCTTCCTGAAGCTAGCTGTGGCGAGATAGTCGGCGGTGAAATAACGATGCTGGCAATATTGGAAACTCAGTTAGGTATCCATCACCAAGAAGCAGGTTTTACGCATCGTTTGGTTGAATTTCTAGGTTGTCTCGAATCTACGCTTACCCCTGATCGTTTCTATACCAGAAGCTTCGAGGCTGATGCTTTTGCGACGGCCTCTACCTTGCTGCAGTGGCGGGATCAACTCTATATGGCCGGTTGGAACGGCCGTTTTGAACAGGATGTACCCCTGCGGCTTCGTGACTTGGCCGATATTGAAGTCGAAGCTAAGGCGTTGGTGCCTGCTAATACCGGTCAGCGGTTACAGCACATTATCGAACGGCTCGACCAACAAACGACTCAAATAAAAACCATTCAGCTGATCGATGAACTCGAGCTGCTGCCACCTCTGTGGCAGCAGCTGTTGTGCCTATTACGTGATCTGCACAAGGTGGATCTTCTCGCTCCACTTCAATTGCTGCCTGCAGCCCCTGTAGACACCGACCTTGGCAAGTTACAGCGAGCCTTACTGACAGACTCTTCAGATAATAAGGTAACGCTTACTAATGATGGCAGCCTGTTACCGCTGAATGCTCCATCGGCGGCTATATCAGCCGTCGCAACCGCGCAGATGTTCCACTCATACCAGTCGCAATCAGGTGAGGCCTTACGGGCAACTATTGTTGCGGAGCACAACGGCACCAGTTTGGACAGCTCATTTGAAGCGTTAGATCTGCCCCGGCCTGGATTTTCAAACCAGTCGGTGTGGCGACCAGCGTTTCAGGTGTTGGCTTTGGCGTTCGAGATCATGTGGAAGCCCTTGGAGCCCAAGGTCTGGTTACAGTTTTTGACGCACCCTGTTGGTCCCTTATCTAAAAGATTGAAGAGCGAATTGGCCGATCTTGTGTCCATTGCTCCAGGCATGGGCAGTAGTGATTGGCATCGAATCATTGCTGATCACCTTGAAGAACAAGAGGAATCGATAACAACACCTGAGGACCGGAAGCGGTATAAAAATAAAGAACTGGCTATTGGACAATGGCTGCGAGCACCGACTTATGACCCTGAAGGTGGGATGCCCTGTAACACGGCCATTACACGTGCTGAGTTGGTTTCAAGCTGGTTGAGTTATCAGCACAGCCTTCTGAAAGCAGAACGTGATGAGAGTGAGGGGCTCTTTGCATTGGCCTACAGCCAAGCTGAAGATCTTCTGAGTATCCTGCGTAAGCTAAAAGTCAGCGGCCGAGAGTCTATTACCCGTGAGGCATTGCGGCTACTGATTGATCAGGTTCGCGGCAGCGGTATGGGATTGGTGGATAGAAGTGCTGAAACCACCCTTGCTGGCAACCCCGTTGAAGCCGTCGAAAACCCTGCCGCTGTCTTGTGTAAACAGCCTGTGGTCTTGTGGTGGGGGCTTAAATACGCAGCTACAGGCCAGAGGTCGCCATGGTTGCCTGCTGAGCGAAAAGCCCTGGCATTTAGTAACGTGAGCTTGTGGGATAAAGCACACGAACTCTCTTTGCTGGCTAACAGTTGGCTGCGGCCTTTATTGGCGGCATCGGAGCAGTTGATCTTACTACAGCATAAAAATTCTGATCGTCATCATCAGGTGCTGGATCTAGTCGCGGCCAAACTCGAACAAGGACTCGATCAGCTCGAACCCCTATCGATTATCGATTTCCTGACTCAGGGCCAACCTCTCTCTGTGGCAGGCGTTGAACAATGCTGCACTTCAGCGCCGTTAACACCTATTGATTTGCCCGTTAAGCGCCGCTGGTGGCACCTAGACGGTGTTGAGTTACCCAAGCGAGAAGTGGAGTCCTATTCGAGTTTGGACAAGTTTATTAACAGTCCTTACCAGTGGGTCCTGAACTATCAAGCTCGTTTACGAGCTGGTTCAATAGCCCAGGTCCAGGATGAATTTCGTCTCAAGGGTAACTTGGCACACACTCTGATCGAGGATTTCTTTAATGCTCATCGGTCCATTTCTTCTATAGCGCTCAGTGATATCGATGTTTGGTGCCGTGAGCACTTTCAAACACTACTTCCCACTTCGGGAGCAACGCTGCTCTTGCCAGGGCTTCGTCCAGAAAGGGAGCGCTTTATTGATCAATGTTGCACAGGGCTTAAGGAACTGTGTCATCACCTGCAATCTGCATCCGTTGTATCCGTCACCATGGAAGCCAACCAAAAAGGAGCTTTCAGGGGCGGGCAGATAACAGGAAGTATTGATGTGCTTGCGATCAATGATCGCGGCCAAGAGGCCGTTATCGATATTAAGTGGGCCGGCTACAAAGGCCGTAGAAAGAAGTGGTCAGAAGGTGACTATATGCAGCTGGCGACCTATGCCCATCTTCGAAAGCAAGCTACGGGCAGTTTGCCTGCACTGGGCTACTTCTTCATACAAGATATGAAGTTACTTGCTAATGACTCTGATTTCTTTTGCTCGGGAGAGCTGCTTGAAAGTCACGATAAGCTGACACTAACCCAATATTGGGCCGATATTGAAGACACCTGGACGTGGCGTAGGGAGCAAATGGATACAGGATTAATTGAGGTGAGCATTAAGGGCACGGAACAAACCGATGAATCGCAGCCAGAGAAAGGTTTGGTGATCCCGGAAGCCAGTGATCAGTACAGCGAGTTTGCCACCCTGACGGGTTGGGAGGAAGGTCAATGAGTGCGAATATCGAATTCATCAGTGCCGGTGCGGGTAGCGGTAAGACGTATACGTTAACTGAAAAATTAGAAGCCTTGTTGAGTACTGGAGAAATTAGTCCGGCAGGTATTCTCGCGACAACCTTCACAAAGATGGCGGCTTCAGAGCTGCAAGAGCGTGTACGCCAAAAATTGATTGAATCGGGTAAAACGGCTACGGCTAACGCCATGGGGCAGTCACTCATCGGTACCGTCAATGGCGTCTGCGGGCAAATGGTTGAGCGTTTTGCTTTTGAGGCTGGGCTTCCTCCTACACAGGGTGTTATTGATGAAGCCGATGCTGACCACCTGTTTAACCAGGCACTTGAGCATACGCTTGAATCCGACGATGCCATGGTTTCGACAATGAATGGACTTAGCAGTCGCCTAGGGATTGCGGATAAGTATAAGAAAACGCCACTCTGGCGAGGCAGCATTAAGGGCATTGTCGATGCTGCACGCAGTAATAACCTTTCAAGTGATGATTTGACCGCCAGTGTCAGCAGTAGCACCACTAGCCTATTGGCCTATTTCCCTAAGGCATCCAAGCGAGACTTATCCGCTGAACTCTTAACGGCGCTGAAGAGCGCGTTAAAAGGCTACGATCCGGAGGAGGATAGTACTAAGGGATCAAAGGGCTATTTTGACGAGCTAAAGGATTATAGTTTGAAGCTGGAGCGACAACTGTTGTCGTGGGGCGATTGGATCAAGCTCTCAAAAAGCGCCCCAACGAAGAAGAGCTTGCCCTTGGCTGAACCCATTCAGGCTATTGCTTCGGATTACGCTAAGCACCCACAGCTACGTGAAGATATCAGCGACTTTATCCGGATAATTTTCTCCATAGCCGCTGACAGCCTGGGAGTCTTTCAGCGACTCAAAAACCAACGGGGGTTGATGGATTTTGTTGATCAGGAGCAGCGGTTACTGGAAGTCCTTGATAACCCTATTGTCATTGAAGCACTAACCGATGAGCTTCAGCTGCTCATGGTAGACGAGTTCCAAGACACCTCGCCAATTCAGTTGGCTATCTTTATGAAGCTATCAAAATTGGCTGACAAAGCGATTTGGGTTGGGGATCTTAAACAATCCATATACGGCTTCAGGGGCTCGGACCCTGAGTTAATGATGACGGTAATGGAGCAGCTGGAGCAGCGAGGCGCACCAATCAGTATTTTGGAAAAGTCCTGGCGCTCTCGGCCTGAACTCGTTGAATACGTTAATAACCTATTTGTTCCGGCTTTTAGCAATACTTTGTCCCCTGAACAGGTTGCGTTAACTCCAGCGACGACAAACCCTCTCACTGGCGCAGCCGTTGAGCATTGGCAATTAGCTGGAAAGAACAAAGAGCTACAGGCCAGCGCACTGGCACAAGCGACCCTTAATGCCGTCAATAGCGGAGAGCATCAGATTGTCGATAAACGAAGCAAGTGTGTGCGTTCCCTTGAATTTGGTGACATCGCAGTGCTCTGCAGGAGTAATGAGAAGTTAGCGACTTTAGCGACTACCTTTGCGGAGTTTGGTATTCCCGTTAGCTTTCAGCGGGCAGGCTTACTCTCTACGCGTGAGGGTACCTTGGCGATGGCCTGCTTACGCCGGCTTGCTAATGCACGCGACACCCTGGCCAGCGCAGAGATTCGTGTGCTGTCACAGGATGAAAACCCTGAGGACTGGTTGAGTGATCGAATTAATCACCTTCAGAACGAGGGGAACTCGAGTGCCTGGGGAGAAGACAGCATTGAAACTATGAAAGTCTTATCGCAAGAGCGAGATCGACTGCTCTATCTCACCCCCTATGAAGCCTTTGAACAGGCATTGTTGGTCACAAATGTGCGTCAAACGGTAGCCAGCTGGTGTAAGACTCAACTTGAAGTTGAAACGCGTTTGAAGAATGTGGACGTGCTTTTGGAATATGCCCATAAATACCTCGATTACTGCCATACCCAGAATCTTGGCGGTACCGTACCGGGGTTGATTCTCTGGTTGCAACAATTAGGAGAAAGTGAAGACGACCAGCAGAGTATTCCGGACAGTGGGGCGGTGGTGCTCTTGACCCACCATCGGGCCAAGGGATTAGAGTGGCCCTTGGTGATTGCTGACGGGCTTCAGAGCAGCGTGAGACCAAGGATTTGGGGGCTTCAGGTTGAACCATGTCAGGGGCATTTTGACCCAGAGAACCCATTAGCAGGCCGGAGCCTGCGCTACTGGCCAACCTTCTTTGGTGGTCAAAGCAGCGGGGTGCCATTGAAAGATGAAATAGAAACCGGTAGTGAAGGCAAAGCTGCGCTGCTTGCCGCAACCGAAGAGGATAAGCGTTTACTCTATGTCTCATTAACCCGTGCCAGGGATAAATTGGTTGTCTTGTCGACAGAGAAGAGACCCGCCAAGAGTACCTACGGGTATTGGCAGGACTGCGTTGAGGCTTCTGATCTGTTGCCGCTAAGCGATAGTCTGGAGTTGAATAATGGCGACAGTCTAGAGAGTATTTTCTCGGTAAAACCGGTTGCCGAGGCACAGCTGACGGCGAGTACCGAGGATATCTATTGGCCCGTTAAACATGAGGTCGACCATACCAACAAACAACCTCGCTACCTCAGCCCCTCTATGGCGACAGCAATAGCTGCAGCAACCGTAGGTGATGTGTGCACTATCGCTGAGCGAATAGAGTTACACAAAGCTCCTGATTTAAGCCTGCTGGGTAATGCCCTGCATGCGGTTATTGCTACAAGCATCATCACCGGGCAATCGAGTGCAGAGCGCAGTCTTCGAATTTTACAGGAACATGGCGTTGCAGAGTCGATTGATCTGGCTAGTGTCGAGAGCATGGCGGAGAATTTTATTGCGTGTATGGAAGAGAAGTTCAAGCCGGTGCATTGTCATGTAGAGCCGCCGGTCA